>Ga0209273_10000058_pt1 | contig 248311 bp, 234 predicted proteins | sample tdAd471_FD_187126 | JGI IMG/M metagenome (GOLD analysis project Ga0209273, IMG submission 187126) | Marine sediment microbial communities from the Atlantic coast under amendment with organic carbon and nitrate - tdAd47.1 (SPAdes)... | ecosystem: Environmental > Aquatic > Marine > Coastal >... | reverse complement strand
GATCAGAACTTGACGCTGGCGCCGAGGGCGGCGCTGAAGTTTTCGAAGTCGTTGTTCGGCAGGTTCGAGATGTTGTCCTGGTATCCGAGGGTTGCGAAGACGCTCCACCTGTCGCCGACGGGCACGGCGATGGCGCCGTCGATGCGGATGTCGTCTTCCTTGCGGCGCTCGGCGCTGACCAGGAAGTTGGGCGCCTCGTAGCGCCGGTGGGCGTAGCGCAGGCTCGCCGACAGGCTCCAGGGCGCCGAGAGGAACGACAGGTCCTCCGAGCCCATGAAGGGCGATTCCGTCCGCGCCGCCACGCTCACCCCGAAGCCCGCCTCGCTGTAGGCCTCCGCCCCCTCGTCGGTGTAGACCCGGCCTCCCGTCGCCTCCGCCTTCACCTGCAGGTTCGGCGACAGGCGATGGATCGCCCCCGCCGTCGCCCGCACCGCCGCCCCGTCCTGGGTGCCCGCGTTCGGGCGCTTCTCCGTCGGCATATAGTCCCGGTTCTCGTAAAAGCCGTTCGCGAACAGGCTCGTCTGGTCGAACGCCTGCCAGGTCGCGCTCGCCCCGAACCCCAGCGCGGCGTGATAGCTCTCGTTGTCCAGGCGCACATAGGTCGCCCGCACCGTCGGCCGGAACAGCACCGGACCGCTCTCCTTCGGGTAAAGGCGGAAGCCGGGCCCCGCCGTCACCCGCATGTGCTCCACGTCAAGCTCCGTGAACTTGAACTGGCGCGAGCCATAGAGCGTCCCCTCCACCGAGAAGAAGTCGCCCGCGTCGTTGCCCAGGTCGTACACATACCGGCCCGACAGCGAGCCGAACACGTTCCAGTCCTCGTCGCCCGCGATCTCGTCGTCCGGGACCGCCGGGATGTCCGCGATCAGGATGTCGTTCTCCGGCCCGTAGTTCGCGTTCGTCTGGTAGCGCAGCCCGAACGAGGCCCCGCCCGTGAACTGGTGGCGGCTCTCCGTCTCTTCGATGCGGGCCAGGAAGCCCTCGATCCGCGCCCGCGCCGCCGGCGGCGGGTCCCCCTCCGACAGCGCCTGCTCCAGATAGGCCTTCGCCGTGTCGAACGAGCCCAGCCGGTAATACAGAACCCCAAGCTCCGCCTTCACGCGCGGCAGGTCCGGGTTGAACAGCAGCAGCCGCTCATAGGCCGTGATCGCCGCCTCGTAGTCCCCAAGCGACGTCGCAAGCTGCGCGTAGTCGTAGGTCAGGTCCAGATTGGTCGGATCCTTCAGGATCTCCGCGAACGAAGCCTCCAACTGCGCCCGGCCCGCTGGCGATACATCCTGCGACCACGACAAAGACGGCGCAGACACGCCAATAAACAGCGCAAGCGCCGCTATCGCGCCGCGACCACGCGCTGCGACCACGCGCGAACGAAACCTGTGCACACCCATCTCGGCGACGACCCTCGCGCTATCAACTCGATAAGCGCCGCCAATGTCGCCGAAAACCGGGTCGCAAGTCAATTCGCTCGCTAGACGGCTCTTATTGATTTCCCGTTTAAAGATCCTAGGCGCATTTAGCCTGCATATGTCTATGAGGCTACGCCGTTATTCGTAGATCAGTGCAGGCGCAGATCGCCATCGGCGAAACGCATCTCCACCGGCGATACGAGGCCCTTGCTCGCCACCCGGACCGAATGGATGCGCGCGTCGATCTCACGTTCCCAGAAGTCCAGGAAACTGCGCAGCACCGGGAACTCGGGCGCCTGATCGAGTTTCTGGAGAACGAAGCTTTGCAACAACCCCGGATGGTCGGGCATGTGATACAGGATTTCGGCGGTCGTCAGTCTGTAGCCCTGGAGCTGCAAAGCCATATCGCGCATGTTCGTTCCCTTCGGTTTCCACACGAAGGCCGCGCGGCGCGAGCCTGGCCTGAAACGGCCGGCGCGGCGCCCTGAACGAGATGGCAGGGCGGAGCGCCCCAATTTCAGCGAAGCCGCTCGCGTCGCGAACTCGGCCTCTGCAAAGATGGTCCACGGTTAATTTGTTGCCGTCAATATAAAAATTGTATGAATTCAATGCATTGTCAGCCAGTCGCCCTTGGTGCTGCCAGAAATTCGGGGCTCTGTTAGCAGCCAACGGGCCCGAGTGCTAATTTTTTCCTTGCACTCGGCGCCTTATGTGCCTAAATCGCGTCCTGACCGCGAGCGGTCGCTTATTTTTTGGGCGTTCGCCGCAGGGTTTAGGCAATAAAACATCGCAAGAGGAGAGGGCAGAAATGGCCGTGAACTTTAGGCCTTTGCACGACCGCGTGCTGGTTCGCCGCGTCAATCAGGACGACAAGTCCGCCGGCGGCATCATTATCCCCGACACCGCGCAGGAAAAGCCGCAGGAAGGCGAGATCATCGCGGTCGGCGGCGGCCGGATTGACGACAACGGCGCTGTGCATGCGCTCGACGTGAAGGCCGGCGACATCGTTCTGTTCGGCAAGTGGTCCGGCACGGAAGTCAAGATCGACGGCGAGGATCTCCTCATCATGAAGGAGAGCGACATCCTCGGCATCATCGAAGCCAAGGGCAAGAAGAAGAAAGCCGCCTGAAGGGGCGCTGCTTCCAAACCCAATCTTCGACTCGTTTAGGTTCGCGCCGGCGACCGGCCGGCGCGCGGACCAACATATTCAAAAAAGGAGCTAATCATGGCTGCCAAAGATGTGCGCTTCAGCTCGGACGCGCGCGACCGCATGCTCAAGGGCGTCAACGTCCTGGCCGACGCGGTCAAAGTCACTCTCGGCCCGAAAGGCCGCAATGTCGTCATCGACAAAGCGTTCGGCGCCCCCCGTATCACCAAGGACGGCGTAACCGTCGCCAAGGAAATCGAACTTTCCGACAAGTTCGAGAACATGGGCGCGCAGATGGTGCGCGAAGTCGCCTCCAAGACCAATGACGAAGCGGGCGACGGCACCACGACCGCGACCGTTCTCGCTCAGGCGATCGTGCGGGAAGGCGCCAAGTCCGTCGCCGCCGGCATGAACCCGATGGACCTGAAGCGCGGCGTCGATCTCGCGGTCGAGGCCGTCATCGCCGATCTGAAGAAGCGCTCGAAGAAGGTCAAGGACTCGTCCGAAATCGCGCAGGTCGGCACGATCTCCTCCAACGGCGAAGCCGACATCGGTCGGATGATCGCCGAAGCCATGCAGAAGGTCGGCAACGAGGGCGTCATCACGGTCGAAGAGGCGAAGAGCCTTGAGACCGAGCTCGAAGTCGTCGAAGGCATGCAGTTCGACCGGGGCTATCTCTCCCCGTACTTCATCACCAACGCGGACAAGATGATCTGCGAGATGGAGAACCCCTACATCCTGCTGCACGAGAAGAAGCTCGCTTCGTTGCAGACGATGCTGCCGATCCTCGAAGCCGTGGTGCAGAGCACCCGCCCGCTTCTGATCGTGGCCGAGGATATCGAAGGCGAAGCGCTCGCCACTCTGGTGGTCAACAAGCTGCGCGGCGGCCTGAAGGTTTCCGCCGTCAAGGCGCCGGGCTTCGGCGATCGCCGCAAGGCGATGCTTGAAGACATGGCGGTCCTCTGCGGCGGCCAGGTCATCTCCGAGGATCTCGGCATCAAGCTCGAGAACGTCACCCTCGACATGCTGGGCACGGCCAAGCGCGTCTCCATCGACAAGGACAACACGACCATCGTCGACGGCGCCGGCAAGAAGGCCGAGATCAACGCCCGCTGCGGCCAGATCCGCCAGCAGATCGAAAACACCACGTCCGACTACGACCGCGAGAAGCTGCAGGAGCGGCTGGCGAAGCTCGCCGGCGGCGTCGCGGTCATCCGCGTCGGCGGCGCGACCGAGGTCGAAGTGAAGGAGCGTAAGGACCGCGTCGACGACGCCCTGAACGCCACCCGCGCTGCGGTCGAGGAAGGCATCGTTCCCGGCGGCGGCGCCGCGCTCGTCTACGCCGTCAAGGCGCTGGACAAGCTCAAGGGCGCCAACGAAGACCAGACCGTAGGCATCAACATCGTCCGCAAGGCGCTGGAGACCCCGTGCCGCCAGATCGCCTCGAACGCCGGCGCCGATGCGTCCGTGATCGTTGGCAAGCTGCGCGAGTCCAAGTCCGAGACCTACGGCTACAACGCCCAGAACGGCGAGTTCGTCGATCTGGTCAAGGAAGGCATCATCGACCCGACCAAGGTCGTGCGCACCGCCCTCCAGGACGCCGCTTCGGTCGCGGCCCTGCTGATCACCACCGAGGCCATGGTCGCCGAGAAGCCGGAGCCGAAGCCGGCTGGCGGCATGCCCGGCGGCATGGACGGCATGGGCGGCATGGGCGGCATGGGCGGCATGGACTTCTAAGTCCGGCTCCCCAGGAAGCCATCGCTTGCCTCGCTCTGGAGGCAGGCGCGAAGGCCGCGGAACCATCCGGTTCCGCGGCCTTTGTCTTTGCGGCGGGCGCAAAACAAAACCCGCCGCGCCGGCCCATTAAGCAGGCGATTGTTCGCCCTCTCACGGCTGTTTCCTGTATAATCGGAAAAATTTCCCGTTTCCGAAAGCCGCTTCGATGCCGCATATCCACCTGCTGCACGAGAACCCCGATTGGCTGCCGCCGTTCCGCGCCGCGTTCGACGCCGCCGGCCTGCCATATGAGGAATGGCACCTGAACGGCGCGGAGATCGATCTTTCCGCGCCGCCGCCGCCGGGCGTCTTCTACAGCCGAATGAGCGCGTCCGCCCTGACCCGCGGCCACGGCCATGCCGCCGCGACGGCCGCCGCCCTGTTCGACTGGCTGGAGCTGCACGGCCGCGACGTCGTGAACGGCCGGGAAGCCTTGCGCCTCGAACTCAGCAAAGCCGCCCAGCACGTGGCCTTGGCCGCCGCCGGCGTGGCGACGCCGCGCACCGTGGTCGCAATCGGAACCGAACGGATCGAGGCGGCCGCCGCCAAGCTGGGCGCGGCGCCGTTCATCCTGAAGCCGAACCGGGGCGGCAAGGGCCTCGGCGTGCGCCTGGTGCAGGACATCGACGATCTGCGCGTCCAATTGCCGGCGCTTGCGGCCGAGCCGAGCGACGACGGCGTCTGGCTGGCGCAGGAATATTGTCCTTCGCCCGATCAGGCGATCACGCGCATGGAGTTCATCGGCGGCGAACTGCACTACGCCGTCCGCGTGAACACCGGCGGCGCGTTTGAGCTGTGCCCGGCCGAAGCCTGTTCCCTCGACAGCCAGCCGATGTTTGAAATTCGCACGGACATGGCCGAACATCCGCTCACGCCCGCCCTGGAGGCCTTTCTCGCCCGCCACCGGATCGACATCGCCGGCGTCGAGCATGTGGTCGCCGCGGATGGGCGCGTCCTCGTCTACGACGTGAACACAAATACGAACTACAATCCGGACGCCGAAAAGACCGCGGGCGCCGAACCGGGGCCGGCCGCCGTCGCGCGGTTCCTGGCCGCCCGCCTCGCCCGGCAAGCGGCGCTCGCGGCCTGATTTCAGGAACGCCCCGCCAAGTCGGTTCCATATCCCGTTCTGGTATTCTAGGCTTCGCTGAAATGTCGCCGCGCGACGCGGCTGGTTTCGAAGGGCTTTGGACCGACCTATGGGGCGGAGTTGTGGAGGAGGGCGCCGGGCGCTCGCGGGCGCGGCGCTCAGCCTCGTCGTCGTCGGCAGTCCGGCCGCCGCGGCCGGCCTCGACGGGTTGGATGATTACTATCTCGTCGGTCCGGCCGAACCGGGCGAGCGATTTGTCCAAGGCGGCGCTGTGACCATCTGCGCGCCGGGCGACGTTGCGCTTCCCGCCTCCGCGACCCATCAGCGGGTGCCGCCCAGCGAAGCGGCGCGGGGCCTTTCCATCGATTTTTGCGAGGCGGCCCTGGTCGAACGGGCGGACGTGGACCAGGTGCTCGCGGACGCGATGGCCATGGGCGCGATCGTGCAGGCCCGCCGGGTCGGAGATCTGGCGGCCCTGTCCGCGGCCGCGCCGGCGCCGCCTCCGTCGCCTCCTGCTCCGCCCGAACCTTCGCCGCCTGCTCCGTCCGCCCTGCCGGCCGTGTCGATCACGCGGACGTCGGCGGGCGCGGCGCCCACCCTCCGCGACATCCTGTCGGTCGATACGAGCGTCTCGGCCGCGTCGGCCGCCGCGTCGCCGGCGGACATGGCCGATGGCGAACAGGCGCAGATCGCTTATGCGGACGGCGCCCGCTACCAGGGCGGCGTCGCCGACGATCGGCCCGAGGGCATGGGCGAATTGCGCTATGCCGACGGCGCCCGCTATGTCGGCGCGTTCAAAGCCGGGCTCCGTCACGGGCTCGGCCGTCTGACCCTGACGGACGGCCTCGTCTATGAGGGCGGTTTTACCGAGGACGCGGTGAATGGGCGCGGCCGCCTCGCCTGGGCGGACGGGTCCGTTTATGAGGGCGCGTTTCAAATGGGCAAGCGCACGGGCGTCGGCGTATATGTCTGGCCGTCGGGATCACGCTATGAGGGGCCGTTCGACGACGGCGTCATCATCGGTCCCGGCGTATTCACGGCGGCCAATGGAGATCGCTATGAGGGCGAGTTCGCCGCCGGCCGACGCACCGGGCGCGGCGTCCTGACCTTCGCTGACGGCGGCCGGTATGAAGGCGAGGTGCGCGACGGCAAGCCCCATGGCGAAGGCGCCTACACGTCGCCGGAAGGCCGGACGCGGGCGGGACGATGGGCGAACGGAGCGCCAATCCAATGACAGACGACGCCAAGGCGCTCGCCTTCCATCGGGACAGTTTCGTGATGGACGGCCTCGTCTATCACTCGGACGGCGATGCGGCGTCCCTGCGCGCCGGCGGCATAGACGCCATCAATTTGACCGTCGCGCATTTCGAGGCGGATTTCGCCGGCGCCTGCCAGCAGATGTCCCGTTGGCGCGCCCGCATCCTGGCGCCGGACGGCCCCTGGCGGCTGATCGAGCGCGCGGCGGACTTCGAGGCGGCCAAGGCCGAGGGCAAGGTCGGCGTCGTCATGGGCTGGCAGAACTGCCGGCCGCTGGACGAAGACCTGGACCGCATCCCGTTCTTCCGCCACATCGGCCTCCGCATCGCGCAATTGACCTACAACTACCGCAATATGCTCGGCGACGGCTGCCTGGAGCCGGAGGACGGCGGCCTTTCCGCGCTTGGCCACGAAGCGGTCGCGGCGTTGAACGAAGCGCGGATCGCCATCGACCTCAGCCATGTCGGGAACGTGACGGCGCGCCAGGCGATCGAGCGTTCCACGCGCCCCTGCCTGTTCACCCACGCCAACGCCCATGCGGTGACGGCGTTGGAGCGCAACAAGTCGGACGACCTGGTTCGCGCGATTACGGAACGCGGCGGCCTGATCGGCGCCAGCATCTACGGGCCGATGTGCTGGACCGGCGACCCCGGCCGCAAGCCCGTGCTCGAGGACTATCTCGCCCATCTGGACTATCTGGTCGACCTTGCCGGCATCGAGCATGTGAGCTTCGGCACGGACCTCGCCGCCGGGGCGGACATGCCGCGCATGGCGTTCGAGCGGGAAACGCCGCGGCGTTGGGAGAGCATCGAGCGCTATATGGCGACGTTCGGCCGGGATATTCCCGCCCGCTATATCGAAGGCTTCGGCGGCCATGATCGTCTCCCGGGCCTGACTGCGGCCTTGTTCGCCCGCGGTTGGCGGGAAGCCGACGTCGCGGCCTATCTCGGCGGCAATCTGCGCCGCGTGTTGGGCGAGGTTTGGGGCAGATAAACAGTTCTAACAGCGGGACATACCATGGAGTATCGAAAGCTCGGCCGGTCCGGCCTCAAGGTCTCGAAGCTGTGTCTCGGCACGATGATGTTCGGCGGTCCGACGGACGAGGCCGACGCCCGGGCCATCATCGACGCGGCGGCGGACGTCGGCGTGAACTTCATCGACTCGGCGGACGGTTATGCCGGCGGCCGCTCGGAGGAAATCGTCGGCCGCGCCATCCGGGAGCGGCGGGACGACTGGGTGGTGGCGACCAAGTTCGGCAATCCCTCCAGCGGCGGGCCCAACCGGGGCGGCACGTCGCGTAAATGGGCCATGGAAGCCTGCGAGGCCAGCCTGAAGCGCCTCGGCACGGACTATATCGACCTCTACTACCTGCATAAGGAAGACCACACGGTTCCGCTCGACGAAACCGTGCGCGCGCTCGCCGACCTGCAGCGCCAGGGCAAGATCCGCTATTTCGGGGTCTCCAACTATCGGTCCTGGCGGGTGGCGGAGATCTGCCGGCTCGCGGACGAGTTGAACATCGACCGCCCGGCGGCGAGCCAGCCCTATTACAATCTGGTCAACCGCATGCCCGAGACGGAGCACCTGCCGGCCTGCGGCCATTTCGGCCTGGGCGTCTTTCCATACAGTCCCCTGGCGCGCGGCGTCCTGAGCGCGAAGTACCCGCCGGGCGGCGCGCCGGAGAGCGGCAGCCGGGCGGCGCGCGGCGACAAGCGCATGATGGAGAGCGAATGGCGGGAAGAATCCCTGGTCGTCGCGGCGGAAGTGAAGGCGCGGGCGGAAGCGGCTGGCGTCACGCCCGGCCAGTTCGCCACGGCCTGGGTTCTGAACAACGCATTGGTGACGGGCGTCATCGCCGGCCCCCGCACCATGGAGCAGTGGCGCGATTATGTCGGCGCGCTCGACTATGATTTCACGGCGGAAGACGAGGCGTTCTGCGACGCGCTGGTGAGCCCCGGCCACCCGTCGACCCCGGGCTTCAACGACCCGGCCTACCCGATCGAAGGCCGCGTCAGCCGCGCCTGAGGCCTATTTCCGCCGGAACTGCTTCGCCAGCGCCAGGCTCTGGCCCTGATAGTTGGAGCCGGCGCGGGCGCCGTAAAGCAGCTCCGTCGGCGCGGACAGCCGTTCGACCGCGACATATCCCGCCACCTGGCCGTCATCGACCATGAACGAAACGTCGTGGGCGCGCACTTCCAGCACGATCTTGGCGCCGTCCCGCCGGTCGCCGGTATAGCCGAAGCCGGGATCGAAGAAGCCCGCATAATGCACGCGGAATTCGCCGACCAGGGTGTCATAGGCGAACATGTCCGCCGCCCAGCCCTTCGGGATCGCCACCGTCTCCTTGCTGGCGAGAATGTGGAAGTGATCCCGCTCCAGGATGAGGCCGCTGCCCTTCGGCCGATAGAGCCGCTCCCAGAAATCGTCCGCGTCGTAGGCGTCGCGCAGATCGACGTCGATCGGCTCGGCGGTCGGCCGTGACTTGTAGCCGATAAGACCGTCCGCATCGCCGGCGAGATCGACCGAAAGGGCGATGGCGCCGTCCCGCATCACCGGCTCGCCGGCTTCGGCGGCGATGATGCCGTGGGTTTCGTTCAACTCGCGCACGGCGCGATGGCCCATCGGCGGCGAGCCGGAGCGGAACCGAAGCTGCGCCAGCCGCGAGCCCGGCCGGACGCGGATGTTGAACGAGCGGGGCGCGACCTCCAGCCAAAGCGGCCCGGTATAGCCTTCGTCGACCGTATCGAACTGGACGCCATGGTCCGTAATCAGGCGGGCGAACACGTCGAGCCGCCCCGTCGAGCTCTTCGGGTTGGCGAAGGCGGACTCGCGCTTGCGCAGGTCTACGGTTTCCTGGAGGCGAAAGAAGTACACGCCTCCCGTTTCCAGCACCGCGCCGCCGGACATGTCGAACGGAACCGCGCCGATTTCCGCCAGCCGGTCCGCCATGCGCCATTTACGCCCGGGCAGGAAGCTGGCCGGCGCGCGATACCCGGTCGCGCCGAGCCGGAGGTCCAGGCTCGCCGGTTGTATCTGGTCGTCGTCGAACGGCGTTTCGGCCGCGATGCGCCCTGCGGCCGCGACGGCGGCGATGCGCTGCGCGGGCCAAACGCCGGTGCCGGTTTCGGCGTCGACCGGCTGTTTAGAGGTTTCGAGCGTCATGCTTCGATATATAGCGTGGATGGCAGTGGAACGCCGCAATATCTGCCATATTCTTTGTGGACGTTTCCAGGGGGCAAATGCGTCCCGCTTGACCTTCGGCCCCTCGATCCCACATGCAAGCGCTCGTGGCGGACGCTTGGGAGCGTCCGGAGAGCCGAATGGGCGGCGTTGAGCCGTCGGGGAGCAAAATGGCGGATCAACAGGTTTGGCATGGCACGACGATCCTGGCCGTGCGCAAGGGCGGCAAGGTCGCCATCGCCGGGGACGGGCAGGTCAGCCTCGGCAATACGGTGATCAAGGGCACGGCGCGCAAGGTGCGGCGGCTCGCCGGCGGCGAAGTGATCGCCGGTTTCGCCGGCGCCACGGCGGACGCCTTCGCGCTGTTCGAGCGCCTGGAAGCCCGGCTGGAGCAGTATCCGGGACAGTTGGCCCGTGCCGCCGTCGAGATGGCGAAGGAATGGCGGACCGACCGCTATCTGCGCCGGCTTGAGGCGATGATGGCCGTGGCGGACGCCAAGACCTCCCTCACGCTCACCGGTGTGGGCGACGTGCTGGAGCCGGACGACGGGCTGATCGGCATCGGCTCCGGCGGCGGCTATGCGCTGGCGGCGGCGCGGGCGCTGGCGCCGCTCCCCGACATGGACGCCGAGGCCATCGCGCGGCGCAGCCTGGAGATCGCGGCGGATATCTGCGTCTACACCAATAGCAATATCGTCCTGGAATCCCTCGACGCCGAGACCGACCGATGAGCAGCTTCAGCCCCCGCGAGATCGTTTCCGAACTTGACCGCCATATCGTCGGCCAGAACGACGCCAAGCGCGCTGTCGCGGTCGCCTTGCGCAATCGCTGGCGCCGGCGCCAGCTGCCCGCCGAACTCAGGGACGAGGTGCTGCCGAAGAACATCCTGATGATCGGCCCGACCGGCGTCGGCAAGACCGAGATCGCCCGCCGGCTCGCCCGCTTGGCGCAGGCGCCGTTCATCAAGGTGGAGGCGACCAAGTTCACCGAGGTCGGCTATGTGGGCCGGGACGTGGAATCGATCGTGCGCGACCTCGTCGAGGTCGCGATCCACGCCGCCAAGGAGCGGCAGCGTGGCGACCTGATGCCGAAAGCGGAGCTCGCGGCGGAGGAACGGGTGCTCGACGCCCTCGTCGGGCAGAAGGCTTCCGACTCCACCCGGACGACCTTCCGCAAGATGCTTCGGCAGAACGAGCTGAACGACCGCGAGATCGAGATTGAACTGCGCGACAGCTCGGGCGGTCCGCGCATGCCCACCTTCGAAGTGCCGGGGATGCCCGGCGCCCAGATGGGCATGATGAATCTGGGCGACATGCTCGGCAAAGCCTTCCAGCCGCCCATGAAGAAACGGACGATGTCCGTCGGCGAGTGCTATGAGGCGCTGGTCAGGGAGGAAAGCGAAAACCTCGTGGACGAGGAGGCGGCCGCCAGGGACGCGGTCGAGGATGTCGAGGAAAATGGCATCGTCTTCCTGGACGAGATCGACAAGATCGCCAACCGGTCCGACCGGGGCGGGGCGGACGTCTCCCGCGAGGGCGTGCAGCGCGACCTGCTGCCGCTGATCGAAGGGGCGACGGTCGCGACCAAGCACGGCACGGTCAAGACCGACCACATTCTGTTCATCGCCTCCGGCGCGTTCCATCTCTCGAAACCGTCGGACCTGCTGCCCGAACTACAAGGCCGCCTGCCGATCCGGGTGGAGCTGAAGGCGCTGACGCGGGACGATTTCGTGTGCATCCTGACGGAGCCCGAGGCTTCGCTGCTCCACCAATACAAGGCGCTCATGGCGACGGAAGGCGTGACCCTGGAATTCGCGGACGACAGCGTCGGCGCCATCGCGGACCTGGCGGCGGAAATCAACGCGAATGTCGAGAATATCGGCGCCCGCCGCCTGCATACCGTGATGGAGCGTCTGCTGGAGGAGATCAGCTTCGAGGCGGCGGACCGGAGCGGCGAAACCATCGCGATCGACGCCGGTCTGGTGCGCCAGCGCGTCGGCGAGCTCGCCAAGGACGCCGATCTCTCCCGTTTCATTCTTTAGGCATTTTCTGTCCTAATGCGCTGCGCCCCGTTGAATTTTCTCGCCGCGCCGGCCCATAGTGTCGCCCCGAATCTTTTGAGCCGCCGAATGGGCGGCCTGGGGCGACTATGGACGGTGATTGGCGGGTCGGCGCGGCGCCGGAACGTGTGGAAGACGCAGCGCTGCTGACCGGCCGCGGCCGGTTCATCGACGATCTGCCGACGCCGGCCGGCACGCTGCATGCCGCCATCCTGCGCTCCCCCTATCCCCATGCGGAAATTCGCGGCGTCGATGCGACGGCCGCGCTGGCGCTGCCCGGCGTCGCGGCGGTGGTGACCGGCCAGCAGATCAAGGAATTCGTGCGCCCCTTCATCGTCGGCGTGCGCTCGGCGATCGAACATTTTCCCATCGCCGTCGACCGGGCGCGCTATCAGGGCGAGCCGGTCGCCGTCGTGCTGGCGCGCGATCGCTATATCGCCGAGGACGGGGCGGAACTGGTGGAGGTGGATTACGGTCCGCTGGACGCCGTCGTCGATCCCGAAGCGGCGCTGGATGCGGACGCGCCCGTGCTGCATCCCAAGCAAGGCGGCAATCTCGCCTCCGAGCGCACATTCCGCTACGGCGATCCGGAAGCCGCGTTCCAGGCGGCGGCGCATGTGGTCGATATCGAAGTGCGCTATCCCCGCAGCCTCGCGACGCCGATCGAGTGCATGGGCCTTATCGCCGCCTATGAGCCAGGCGAGGACGCTTACGAAGTCACGACGCATTTCCAGGGCCCCTATGCGATCCAGCCGGTGATGGCGCTGGCGCTCGGCGTGCCGAGCAATCGCCTCCGCATCAAGACGCCGCCTGATTCGGGCGGCAGTTTCGGCGTGAAGCAGGGGGTGGCGCCCTATGCGGTGCTGATGGCCGCCGCGGCGCGCATCGCTGGCTGGCCGGTCAAGTGGATCGAAGACCGGATGGAGCACCTGACCGCCGCCGGGAGCGCTACCAATCGCGTCACGCGCCTGAAGGCGGCGGTCGCGGCGGACGGTCGGGTGACCGCGCTCGACTGGGACCAGCTTGAGGATGTCGGGGCCTATCTGAAGGCGCCGGAGCCGGCGACCCTCTATCGCATGCATGCCTGCATGACCGGCGCCTACGACATCCCGAACCTGGCGATCCGCAATCGGGTGGTCGTCACCAACAAAACGCCGACCGGCCTAAATAGGGGCTTCGGCGGACCGCAGGTCTATATGCCGCTGGAGCAGCTCATGCGGCGGATCGCGCTCCGGCTCGACCTGGACCCGCTCGAGGTCATCCGGCGCAATCTCGTCGCGCTCGAGGCGATGCCTTACGTGACGCCCTCCGGCGGCCGCTATGAATCCGGGAATTTTGGCGGCCTGGTCGCGGAAACCGTCCAGCGCGGCAAGCTCGACGCCTTGCGGGAGAAGCAGGCGCGGCTCCGGGCGGAGGGCCGGCTCTATGGGATCGGCTTCACCGCGGCGATCGAGCCGACCATCTCCAACATGGGCTACATCACGACGGCGTTGACGCCGGAGGAGCGCGAGCGCGCCGGGCCGAAGGGCGGCGCGCTGGCGCTGGCGACCGTGGGCCTCGATCCGCTCGGCGGCGTCAATGTCACGGTCGCCTCGACGCCCCAGGGGCAGGGCCATCGCACCGTCCTGGCGCAGGTCGTCGCGAGCGTGCTGATGATCCCGCCGGAATACATCCGCGTTTCGACCGAACTGGATACGGGGCGGGACGCCTGGTCCATCGCGTCCGGCAATTATTCCTGCCGCTTTGCGGGCGCGGTCGCGAGCGCCGCGCTTCGGGCGGCCCGCATGGTCCGCCGCCGGCTGGCGCGGCTCGCGGCGGCGCGGCTGGATTGCGATCCGGCCAGGATCGTCTTCGAGGACGGCCGTATCTTCCCCGAGGGCGAACCGGACCGCGCGCTCGATTTCCGCCGCCTTGCCGGCGAGGCCCATTGGGCGGCCGCCACCATGCCCCAGGGCGTCGCGCCCAATCCCTATGCGACCGCCGGCTGGTCGCCGGACGTCTTGCAGCCGCCGGATGGCGAGGACCGGATCAACGGCTCGGCCGCCTATGGCTTCGTGTTCGATTTTTGCGGCCTCGAAGTCGACCGGGCGACGGGCGAGATCAGGATAGACCGCTATGTATCCGGCCATGACGCCGGTCGGATCCTGCATGAGGGCATGGCGCGCGGCCAGATCCAGGGCGGCTTCGCCCAGGGGCTCGGCGCGGCCCTGATGGAGGAACTGGTCTACGACGCCGACGGCGCGTTCCTCTGCGGCAGCCTCGCGGACTATCCGCTGCCGACCGCCTGCGAGACGCCGGACGTGGAGACCGTGCATCAGAACCATCCCTCGCCCGTCACGTTGACCGGCGCAAAGGGCATCGGCGAGGGCGCGACCATGACCGCGCCCGCCTGCCTGGCGAACGCTGTCGCCGACGCCCTAGGACTGGACGGCGTGGAGTTGCCTTTGCGCCCGGCCCGGCTGGCGGCGCTGATCGAGGAGAACGGCCTGTGAAGCCCGCCGCGTTCGACTATGTGCGCGCCGAGACGCTGGAAGAGGCGCTGGCGGCGCTGGACGCTGCCGGGGAGGAAGCGCGGCCCATCGCGGGCGGCCAGTCGCTCGGGCCGATGCTGAACTTGCGCTTGGCGCAGCCGGATGTGCTGGTCGATATCGGCCCGGCGCCGGGGCTGGATGCAATCGAATGGAGCGACGGCGCCGTGACCGTCGGCGCCAATGTGCGCCAGGCGGCTTTGCTGGCGGACGCCGGGTTGCCCGAACGACAGCCGCTGCTGGCGCTGGCCATGCCGTGGATCGGCCATGTGCAGACCCGCGCGCGCGGCACGGTTTGCGGCAGCCTCGCCCACGCCGACCCGGCGGCGGAACTGCCGCTGCTGTTCGCGACGCTGGGCGGCGTCGCCATCGCCCGGTCGACGAAGGGCGCGCGCGAAATTCCCGCCGACGGGTTCTTCGCCGGCATGTTCGAAACCGCGCTCGCGCCCGAGGAACTTCTGGCGGCCGTGCGCTTCGATGCGCCCGCGCCCGGCGCTGGCGCGGCCTTCCGCGAAGTCGCGGAGCGCCATGGCGATTTCGCCATCGTCGCGGCCGCGGCCGTCGCGGACAGCGATGGCGTGACCCTCGGCCTCGGCGGCGTCGACGATATGCCGGTCGTGACCCGTTGGTCCGGCCTTGCGGCGGACGATCTGGAGGGGGCGGTGATGGCGCTGGCGGATAGCCTCGACCCGCGCGGCGATCCCCGCGCCGACGGCGCCTATCGGCGCCGGCTCGTGCGCACGGTCGGCCTGGAGACGGCGCGCCGCGCCATGGAGCGACGCCATGCGGTTTGAACGGGGCAAGCGCCACACGGTCTCCTTCACCCTGAACGGCGCGCCGATGACCGGCGCCGCCGAACCGAGAATGCTGTTGACGGACTTCCTCCGCCACGAACTCGGTCGGACAGGCGTGCATGTGGGCTGCGAGCACGGCGTATGCGGCGCCTGCACCATCCAGATCGACGGCGCGCCCGCTCGCGCCTGCCTGACCTACGCCCTCCAGGTCGAAGGGCGGGACGTGCGCACGGTCGAGGGGCTGGCCGGGCCCGGCGGCGCGCTCACGCCGCTGCAGCAGGCGTTCCGGCGCCATCACGCGCTCCAGTGCGGCTTCTGCACCGCCGGCATACTGATGACGCTCGACGCCTGGCTGCGAGACAATCCGCAGCCGACGGAGCAGGAGGTGCGGGAGGCCTTGTCCGGCACGATCTGCCGCTGCACCGGCTATGCCCAGATCGTCGAGGCGGTGATGGACTATGTCGCCGGGGAGGCCAGCGATGCTTGATGCGGCCCACATCCTCCGACAGGCCGCCGCCCGGTGCGGCGGCGCGGAGGCTCTTGTGGATGGCGACCGTCGGTGGACCTATCGCGCTTTGCTCGATGAGGCCGAACGCCTTGCTGGCGGCATCGCGGGCCTTGGGCTCGCGCCCGGCGACCGGCTTGCCTCTATCCTGCGAAATCGCGCGGAAGCGGCGCTGCTCCATTGGGCCTGCCAGTTGGCCGGCGTGACGATCACGCCGCTCAACTGGCGTCTGACGGCGGACGAGCTGGACTATTGCCTTGAAAACTCCGAGGCGAAGGCGGTGTTCTTCGAAAGCGCCTCGGCCGAAGCGGTGCAGGGCTCGCCCAGCGCGGCCACGCTGCCGCGCATCGACGTGGACGCGGATTTCGCGGGCCTCGCCGCCGCCGAGCCCGCATCCGCGTCCGGAAGCATGGCTGAAACGATCTCCGTCATGCTCTACACGTCCGGCACGACGGGGCGGCCCAAGGGCGTGCCGCGTCGCCACCGGGCGGAGCGGGCGGCGGCGATCGCCCATGTGGCGCAGAACCAGTATGGGCGCGGCGAGCGTACCCTCGGCGTGATGCCGCTCTACCACACCATGGGCGTGCGCTCCCTCCTGGCCTCGGCGCTGGTGGATGGCTGCTTCATCTGCCAGCCGCGCTTCGACGCCGGCGGGGCCTTGGCGCTGATCGAAGCCGAACGCATCACCAATCTCTATCTGGTCCCGACGCTCTATCACGACGTGCTTGCGCATCCGGACTTTGCCCGGACGGACGTTTCCTCGGTGCGCAAGCTGGGCTTCGCCGGCGCCTCGATGACAGACGGCCTGCTTCGCCGCTTGCAGGCGGCGTTTCGACCGGACCTGTTCGTCAATCACTATGGCTCGTCGGAAATCTACACCTTCGCCATCGAACCCGACGCGCCGGCGAAGCCCGGCTCCGCCGGCCGCGCCGGCCTGAACCAGACGATCAAGGTGGCCAAACTCGGCGGCGGCGCCGGCGATCCGGCGGACGTGGGCGAGGAAGGCGAGATCATCGCCGATCTTGCCGGCGACGAGGCGTTCGAAGGCTATTGGCGCCGGCCGGACGCGGACGCGAAGGCGCTTCGCGACGGCTGGTATCACACCGGCGACACCGGCTTCTTCGACGCGGACGGCGATCTGTTCGTCACCGGCCGCGTGGACGACATGATCATCACCGGCGGCGAGAATGTCTCGCCCGTGGAGATCGAAAGCGCGCTTTCCCTGCACCCGGCCGTGGCGGAGATCGCGGTCGCCGGCATGCCGGACGAGCGTTGGGGCCAGATCGTCGTGGCGTTCGTCAAACGGGCGTCGCCCGTCGACGCCAAAACCCTGGACGCCCATTGCGTCGCCTCCGGCCTCGCCCGTTTCAAACGGCCGCGCCGCTATGAATTCGTGGCCGAAATTCCCAAATCCCCAGTCGGCAAGATTCTCCGCCGACTTCTGCAATCTGGCGAATATGAAAAGGACCCCGCATGAGCACGAGCTTCTCCACCTACCGCGCCGAACTCTTGAAGGAACTGGACGGATTTCGCGTCGAGATCGACGTCGAGAACGAGCGCGCGGACCTTGTGCTCGACCGTCCGCCCCTGAACATCGTGCGCATGCCGCAACGGCCCCAGATCGCCGCCGTGATCGACGAGCTGGATCATGACGACCGGGTGCGGGTCATCGTCATCCGCTCGGAGGGCAAGCATTTCTCCTCCGGCGGCGAGATTCCGGGCTTTTTGGAAGCCAGCCAGGAGACGGTCTCCCAGCTGCACAAATATATCGCCGCGCCGGAACGGTGCTCGAAGCCGGTGATCGCCTCGATCCGGGGTTATTGTTTCGGCGTCGGCTTCGAGCTGTCGCTCGCCTGCGATTTCCGCATCGTCAGCGAAACGGCCGAACTGGCCCTGCCGGAAATGCGCATCGGCATGATCCCCGGCTCGGGCGGTTCAGCCCGGCTGGAAAAGATGATCGGCGTCAGCCGCGCCAAGAACGTGTCGCTGCGCTCGCTCCGCATCCCGGGCAAGCAGGCGGAAGCCTGGGGCATCGCGGCCGAATGCGTGCCGGACGATGAGCTCGAGACGGCGACCGCCAATCTGGTGAAGGAGTTGCGCCAGTTCTCGCCCCTGGCCCAGCGCACGCTCAAGAACGTGCTGAACCACAGCGTCAACTCGCCGCTCGAGCAGGCGATGGAGATCGAGGGTCAGGCCTATGGCCGCCTGCGCGGCGGCAAGGATTTCGCCGAGGGCGTGGCGTCGTTCGTCGAAAAGCGCCGGCCGAAGTTTACCGGCGAATAGGCGATGGGCTGGGTCGAGCGGCAGACGCCCGAGGGCGATGAGGTCTTCCTCGATCACGTGGGCTGGTTCGTGGCGGACCTGGACGCGGCGGCGGCGACGCTGGCGCGCCTGGGCTTCGCCGTTTCGGCGGAGAACGTCCACATGAACCGGGCGCCGGACGGCTCGGCCGCGCCCTCCGGCACCGTCAATCGCCTGGCGACGCCTGGCCTCGGATATCTCGAGTTCCTGGGAAGCCGGGGCGATACGCCGCTCGCCCGCCAGCATCGCGCCCAGCTCGCCCGCTATGAGGGCCTGCATCTCCTCGCCTTCGCCAGCGCCGACGTGCCGGCGGAGGCGCCGCGGCTCGCCAGGGAAGGCTTCCGTCCGCTCGATCCGGTGGACATGCGCCGCAAGGTGGATACCGCGACGGGCTCTGCCGAAGGCCGTTTCAGCGTTTTGCGCGTCCCGCCCGACGCGATGCCGGAGGGCCGGGTGCAATGGTGCGGCCATCACACGCCGGAACTGGTCTGGCAGCCAGGCGCCACGGCCCAGCCCAACGGCGTGACCGCGTTGACGGCCGCGCTTTGGGTTGTGGCGGATGTGGACGAGGCCTTGGATCGCTATGGCCGGTTCTTGAGGAAACCGGTTGAAATCCTTGAGCCGGGCTTGGGGAGCGTCGCGCTCGATCGGGGCGCGCTGGTTTTTGCGACCGCGGAGGCCGCGCGCCGCTTTCTGCCGGACCTGGACGCGCCGACCGCGCCGTTCGGCGCCGCCGTTGCGCTCCGCGTCGCCGATTTGGCGGCGACGGCGCGTTTCCTGGAGGCGGCGGGCGTTCCCTATATCGCGGCAGGAAATCGCCTGCTCGCGCCGCCCGAGGCGGCGCTTGGCGCCTGGATGATTCTGCATGAAGGGGAAGCGGGCTTCGATATCTGACAGCCCGAAAACGAAAAGGGGAGCATTTCTGCTCCCCTCCGTGACGAGGCGATCTCTTCGATCGCCCATGTTGTCTATGGGCGGGCGCTACCCAGCGTCGTAGAGGTCAATCCACGCCGTCAAGATATCGCCAGTATCTGAAGAGACCTTCCGCGTATCACTAGACAAGGGATCACCTCCTTTCGCATTGTTGAAACCGAATTCGCTTATAGCACGGATTCTAAGGCTTTGTTAGCGGTATTTGTGTCTGGCCCTCAAATTATTGCGACTTTGGCCGCGAGGCCGCCAACATGTAGTTGACGGTCGTGTCCGGATCGAGAGCCCACTCGTCGGTCAGGGGGCGATAGACGACCCCCTCCACCCGTTCCACCCGAAGGCCGGCGTCGCGCAGCGGCCGCGCCATTTCGGATGGTTTCACGAACTTCCGCCAGTCATGGGTGCCGCGCGGCAGCCACCGCAGCACATATTCCGCGCCGATCTTCGCCAGCGCGAGCGACTTCATGGTGCGATTGATGGTCGAAAGCACAAGCAGCCCGCCCGGCGCCACCAGGTCGGCGGCCGCGGCGAGGAAGACGTTTGGGTCGGGCGTGTGCTCCACCACTTCCAGGGATACGACCAGGTCGTAGCGTTCGCCGGCCGCGGCCAATGCTTCGGCGGTGCCGAGACGATAGTCGATGTCGAGGCCGGCGCTGGCCGCATGCGCCGCGGCGGCCGCGACATTCTCTTCCGTGACGTCGAGCCCGACGGCGCGGGCGCCCAGACGGCGGAGCGGCTCCGTGACGAGCCCGCCGCCGCAGCCGATGTCAATGGCGTCGAGTCCGGTCAGCTGCCCAACTCCGCGCGGACGGCCGAAATGACGTTCGACCGCGTCGACCACGAAGCGCATCCGCGCCGGCCCCAGGCGGTGCAGCGGCCGGAACGGCCCCTCCGCATCCCACCATCGGTCGGCCAGCGCGGCGAATTGGGCCGCTTCTTTCGGATCGACAGAGGCTTGTGTGTCCGCGATCATGCGTTCTTCCTTGTCGTACCGCTTGCGAGCGGCGTCGCCCGCCAATATGTTGCCGGCGCATTCCGAGGGCAACTGATTGGGGGCTGCGCGCCGGACGTCCTGTTCGGCGCGGCCTTATAGGCATTCCTGTGGCGCGTATCGTCATGAAATTCGGCGGCACGTCTGTGGCCGACCTTGATCGCATCCGCAATGTCGCGGCGCGGGTCAAACGCGCCGTGGATTCGGGCGACCAGATCGCGGTGGTCGTTTCGGCCATGGCGGGGGAGACGAACCGGCTAGTCGACCTGGTCCGTGAGGCCTCGGCCCTGCATGACGCCAGGGAGTATGACGCTGTCGTCTCCTCCGGCGAGCAGGTGACGGCGGGGCTTCTCTCCATCGTCTTGCAGTCCATGGGGATTTCGGCCCGGTCGTTCGCCGGGTGGCAGTTGCCGCTGCGCACCGACGGCATGCACGGCCGCGCGCGCATTCTGGAGATCGACGGCGCGGATGCGATTGCGCGCCTGGAGCAGGGGCAGGTCGTCGTCGTGGCGGGCTTCCAGGGCGTCAGCCCGGAAAACCGGATCGCGACGCTTGGCCGAGGCGGTTCGGACACCACCGCCGTCGCGCTCGCCGCGGCGTTCAAGGCCGACCGGTGCGATATCTTCACGGACGTCGACGGCGTCTATACCTGCGACCCCCGGATCGTGCCGCGCGCCCGTAAGATCGACCGCATTACCTATGAGGAGATGCTCGAGCTGGCGTCCTCCGGCGCGAAAGTGTTGCAGACGCGGTCGGTCGAAATGGCGATGAACCACAATGTGCCCGTCATAGTTCGGTCCAGTTTCGAGGATACGCCTGGAACGCTGGTGGCGGCGGAGAGCGAGACCATGGAGCATGAAGTCGTCACCGGCATCGCCTATGACCGGAACGAAGCGAAGATCACCCTGGCCAACGTCGCGGATCGACCGGGCGTGGCGGCCGCTATTTTCGGCCCGCTGACCGAGTCCGAAATCAACGTCGATATGATCGTCCAGAACGTCTCGGCCGACGGCGAAACCACGGATATGACGTTCACCGTAGCCGAGGCGGACTTCGATCGCGCCGTCGCGATGCTGGAAGGCCGCAAGGAAGAAATCGGCTTCGCCGCGATCAAGGCGGATAAGAACGTCGTCAAGATTTCCATCGTCGGCGTCGGCATGCGAAGCCACGCCGGCGTCGCCCAGCGCATGTTTCAGGCGCTGGCGGACCGCAGCGTGAATATTCAGGTCATTTCCACCTCTGAAATCAAAGTGAGCGTGCTGATCGCCGAGGACTATCTGGAGCTGGCGCTTCGGGCCCTCCACAGCGCGTATGGATTGGATGCAGAGTAAATGTCACAGGGCGCAATAGTCGATCGCGGGGACGCCTATCGGCGCATCGCCATGCTGTCCGCGCGCGGCCGCAAGCTTCTGGGCGTAGAGCACGCCATTCTCGGCGGCGCGATGACCTGGGTGTCGGAGCGCAATCTCGTCGCGGCGATTTCCAATGCGGGCGGCTTCGGCGTGCTCGCCTGCGGCTCCATGACGCCGGACCTGCTGCGGACGGAGATTCGCGCGACCCGCGAACTGACAGCCAAACCCTTCGGCGTCAACCTGATCGTGATGCATCCGGCCCTGGCCGACCTGATCGAAGTGTGCGGCGAAGAGAACGTCGGCTGCGTGGTGCTGGCGGGCGGCATCCCGCCGCGCACGGCGATGCGCCGCGTGAAGGAGCTCGGCGCCACCCTGATCGGCTTCGCGCCGGCCTTGCCGATCGCCCGGAAACTTATCCGGGACGGCGTCGATGCGCTGATCGTCGAGGGAACGGAGGCCGGCGGCCATATCGGGCCCGTCGCCACCTCGGTCCTGGCCCAGGAAATCCTGCCGAACGTGCCGGACACGCCGGTGTTCGTGGCCGGCGGCATCGGCCGCGGCGAAGCGATGCTCTCCTATTTGGAGATGGGCGCGGCCGGGTGCCAACTCGGCACGCGCTTCGTCTGCGCCGCGGAATCGGTCGCCCATCCCGATTTCAAGCAGGCGTTCATCAAGGGCGCCGCCCGGGACGCGATGCCGAGCGTTCAGGTCGATCCGCGCTTTCCCGTCATCCCCGTGCGCGCGCTCCAGAACGAGGGCCAGCGGAAGTTTATCGAGGCTCAGCATGCGGTGATCGCCCGCTGGCGCGCCGGCGAACTCGACCAGAAGGCGGCGCAGTTGGAGATCGAGCATTTCTGGGCGGGCGCGCTGCGGCGGGCCGTCATCGACGGCGATGTGGAAAGCGGTTCGCTTATGGCCGGCCAGAGCGTGGGTCTCGTCAAGGAAGTGCAGCCGACGGCCGACATTATCCGGAACCTGATCGACGAGGCGGCCGACGCGCTGATCCGGCGCGCGGCGGCTGACCTCAGCGCGGCGGACTGAAGCCGGTCCGATGACCATGGACCCCAACCAGGGCTGGCGCCAGATGCTTCGCGCCGTCAGGGATGCGGTCGCCGTCGATGCGCCGGCGGCCTCGCGCCTGGCGGAGGCGAGTCATGTCATCGCCAAGGCGTTGGGGGCGGACGTCTGTTCGCTCTATCTGAAGCAGCGCGACGAAGCGATGGCTCTGGCGGCCACCCATGGCCTGCGTCCCGATGCGGTGTTCAACACCCGTCTGGCGCCGCGGGAGGGCCTCGTCGGCCTCGCCGCGCGCTCGACCGCGCCGATCGCCATCCAGGACGTGACCAGCCACCCGGCCTTCGCCTATCGGCCGGAAACCGGCGAAGACCCCTATACGACCTTCCTCGGCGCGCCGTTGCTTCGGGGCGGCGCGTCGGTCGGCGTTCTGGTGATCCAGCACCAGGAACGGCGCACCTATACGGACGACGATATCGAGGCGGTCGCGATCGTCGCCGCGCTGATGGCCGAAGTCGCGGCCGATCCCGAATTCACGGCCTTCGTCGCCGGCGGCGGCGATGCGCCGGCCGCGCGGCTCACCGGCCAGCGCCTTTCGCCCGGCCTGGCGATCGGCCATGCAGCGCTCCGCGATCCGCCGGTGCCGATCCAGCGCATGGTCGCGGAAGACGAGGCGGCCGAGATCGCCCGCCTCGAACGCGGCGTCCAGCGCATGCGGAGCGAACTGGACGACCTCTTGGACGACCCGGAGCTGGAATCGACCGGCGAGCACCGGGACGTTCTGGACGCATTCCGCCTTGCGGCCAGCGACGACGCCTGGATTCGCCGCATCCGCCGCGGCGTCGAGCAGGGCATGACGGCAGAGGTCGCCGCCCGCCGGGTGCAGACCGAGGCGCAGATCCGGATGCGACGGGCGCAGTCCGCCTATCTGCGGGACCGTCTGGCGGATCTGGACGATCTCGCCGGCCGGCTGGTGCGCGGCCTCGCCGCCGAAGCCGATAGGCGGCTCGAATCCGAAATGGCCGAAGGCGCGATCCTGTTCGCCCATGCGCTCGGCCCCGCCGAACTGCTGGAGCTGGACCGCACGCGCCTGGCCGGACTGGTGCTGGAGCAGGGCTCGGCATCCTCCCATGTGGCGGTGGTGGCCCGCGCGCTCGGTTTGCCGGTGCTTGGCGGCGTCAGCGGCGCGTTGGCGGCGGTGCAGCCGGGCGATCCGGTGATCCTCGACGCCGATCATGGCCAGGCGCTTTTGCGCCCTGGCCCTCAGGTGCTTGCCGGTTTCGAGGCCGCCGTGGCGGCGCGGGCGGAACGGCGCGCGCGCTATGCCGCGTCGGAAAGCGGCCCGGCCGTGACCCGGGACGGCGCCCGCGTCTCTATCCTTGCGAACGCCGGCATGCTGCTGGATGTGGAGGCGGCTGTGCGGGAAGACGCCGAGGGCGTCGGCCTGTTCCGGACCGAGCTGTCGTTTCTTGGCCGGCCGGGCTTGCCGAGCGTCGACGAACAGATCGCGCTCTATCGCCAGGCGCGCGCCATCGCCGGGGGGCGGCCGGTTTATTTCCGCACGTTCGATCACGGCGGCGACAAAACGCCGGCGGCGCTGGCCGGCGCGCGGGAAGCCAATCCGGCGCTTGGCTGGCGCGCGATCCGAATTTCGCTCGACCTGCCAGAAACCCTGCGTTCGCAGTTATATGCCCTGGCGGTCGCTTCGGCCGCCGAAGACCTCTATGTGATGTTTCCGATGGTCGCCGAGGCCTCGGAGATCGCCCAGGCGTTGGCGGTGCTTGGGGCGGCGCTGGATCAAGCCCGGCTGGACGGCATGGCGCCGAAGTCGGTCAAGGTCGGCGTCGCTGTCGAAACCCCTTCCCTGGTGTGGCAGGCCGAGACGGCGCTTCGGCGGGTCGACTTCGCGACGATCGGCACTAACGATTTGTTGCAGTTCACTTTTGGCGCCGACAGAGACGGCGTGCGCATGGCCGAACGCTATGACGCGCTGTCGCCGCCTGCGCTCGCCATGCTGCGGCATCTGTCCCGCGCCGCGGCCAAGGCTGGCACGCCGCTTTCGGTCTGCGGCGAGATGGCGAGCGACCCCTTGGCGGCGATCGCGCTGATCGGGCTAGGCTTGCGCTCACTGTCGGTTGCGCCCGCCGCCGTCCGGCCGATCCGCGACACGATGGCGCGCATCGATTCAGCCGAAGCCGCGCGTCTGATCGACGAGGTGATCGAGTCCGAAGAACACAGCGTACGAGATCAATTTCGAGAATTTGCAGAATCTAAAGGAATTTCAGTGGATGATAACTTCTAGCCCGTTGCCGAGGCAGGGGGCTGGCGGTAGAACATCCCATTGGGGACGACGTCCGATTCGCGCCCTTTGAACAGTGGTGCGACAGGCATGTCGGTGAGAGCGGGTTGTCAAGCGTGGCAGGCAAAAGCGGCCTAAAGTTATGGGTTGTAGCAGGCGACGCCGGCAATGGCGGGTCGAAACCGGCCCCGTTGCCGGGCGAATCCGTCGGCCTGTTCCTGCGCCTGTTGCGGGAACGCAAGAACGTGCGCGCCGACGAGGCCGCAGCACAGGTGCGGATCCGCGCCGCCTATATCCAAGCAATCGAAGACGATCGTTTCGACCTGCTGCCGGGCCGCGCCTACGCCATGGGGTTCGTGCGCGCCTATGCCGAATATCTGGGCTCTGACGTCGAAGCGACCGTCAATGCGGCGCTCGCCGAGATCGATCGCCTGCCGGCGCCGGAACTGCGCGCCCGCAAGCCGGAAGCCGAACGCGGCTCACGGGTCGCCCCGCTCGCGGCGGCGGCCATCTGCCTTGCCCTTTCCGGCTATGTCTACTGGTATTTCGACAATACCCGCGAGCGATTCGAGAATGCGGCGGAAACGCTGGCCAGGGTCGATGCGCCGAACTTTGTCGAGACAGGCGAGACCACGGTCGCGCTAGCGCCGACGCCGTTCCGGCCGTTCCCGAACGCCGCGCCGCCCGAGACGACCCAGACGCCGGTTGCGGCGAATCCGCAGCCCGCGGCCCCGGCGCCGCAGCCGGCGCCGGTCGCGGAGGCTTTGCCGCAATCCGCGCCTCCGCCGACGGTCGCCAAAGCGCCGCTGCCGCCGACGCGGCCTTCGACGACGGCCGAGGCGCCGGGCCTCGCCGCTGGCGACGCCGCCAATCCGCCCGTCGCTTTCTCCGATACGCCGGCGCCGCGCGCCGACTGGACCGACGCCCCGGCGCCCGCGCCGCTGCCGCCGCGCGCAGTCCTCGCGGCCGACCTGCCCGCGCCCCGTCTGGAGGCGCCCCGGTCGAGCCCGATCTGGTCGATCCCGGCGCCGGGCTCCGCCATGGCGTCCACGACCCATGCCATCGACCTGCAGGCCGAATCCCGACCGGCGCCTGAGCCGACCGCCGATTCGCCGCCGCCCGCGCCCGGCGAAGTCACGCTGCGCGCCATCGCCGACACCTGGGTGCAGATCAAGGCGACCAAGACCGGCAAGGTCCTGTTCTCCCGCGTGCTGCGGGTCGGCGAGACCTATCGCGCGCCGGATCGTCAAGGCCTCCGCATGACCGTCGGCAATGCCGGCGGGCTTGAAATCCTGGTGGACGGCGAGACAGCCCCGTCGCTCGGCGGTCATGGCGAAGTCGTCCGCGATCTGGACCTTTCGGGCCCGGCCCTGCTCGCCCGCAACTAGGGCGGTCCTTTCCAAGAAGCGCCTGCCGGACAGCGTTGTGGCGTCCGCCGCTCGCGCCGTCCTTTCCCGGACATGTTTCAGCCTCGCTTACCGGCGCGCGAGCGGTTATATCTGCGCGTAAGACAATTCCCCGAGAAGGCGAGCCAAGGTATGAGCGTGCGCCCTTATCGCGACATCCAGCGCCGGAAATCGCGCCGAATCCATGTCGGCTCCGTGCCCGTGGGCGGCGACGCGCCGATCTCCGTGCAGACGATGACGAATACGCCGACAAGCGACGCCGGCGCGACGATCGACCAGATCCGCCGCGCCGAAGACGCTGGCGTGGATATCGTGCGCGTCTCCTGTCCGGATGTGGAATCGACCGCCGCGCTGGCGGAAATCGTCCGCGCCGCCAATGTGCCGATCGTCGCCGACATTCATTTCCACTATCGCCGCGCCATCGAGGCGGCGGAAGCGGGCGCCGCCTGCCTTCGCATCAACCCCGGCAATATCGGGTCCGCGGCGCGGGTGAAGGAAGTCGTCCAGGCGGCGAAGGATCACGGCTGCTCCATGCGCATCGGCGTCAACGCCGGCAGCCTGGAGCGGGATCTTCTCGAAAAATATGGCGAGCCCTGCCCGGAAGCGCTGGTGGAGAGCGCGCTCGACCATGCGAGAATCCTGGAAGATCACGACTTCCATGAGTTCAAGATCAGCGTAAAGGCGTCGGATGTGTTTCTGGCCGTCGCCGCCTATCAGGGTCTGGCGGAGGCCTGCGACTACCCGCTGCATCTTGGCGTGACGGAAGCGGGCGGCCTCCGCACCGGAACGGTGAAGAGCGCGCTCGGCATCGGCTCGCTGTTGTGGGCGGGCATCGGCGACACCCTCAGGGTTTCGCTGTCCGCCGATCCGGTGGAGGAAGTGAAGGTCGGGTTCGAAATCCTGAAGTCGCTCGGGCTGCGCCATCGCGGCGTCAGCGTCATTTCCTGCCCCTCATGCGCGCGCCAGCAGTTCGACGTCATCAAGACGGTGACCGTGCTCGAGGAGCGCCTCGCCCATATCGCGACCCCGATGACGGTTTCGGTGATCGGCTGCGTCGTCAACGGTCCCGGCGAGGCGCGGGAGACCGATATCGGCGTCACCGGCGGCGGCAAGGGCACCCATATGGTCTATGTCGCCGGACTGCCGGATCACCGCATCACCGATGTCGATCTGGTCGATCATCTTGTCGCCCAGATCGAAGCCAAAGCCGCTGAAATCGAGGCGGAGCGCGCGGAAGCCGCCGCCGCCGAATAGCAAACCGGAAAGCCTTTCAGTTATGTCCGTACGTCCAGTCCGAGGGACCGTCGATCTATTCCCGGAAGATATGCGTCGCCACCGCCGCATCGTCGAAACGGCCCGCGCCGCGGCCGAATGCTATGGGTTCGGCGAAATCCAAACGCCGATCTTCGAGTTCACGGACGTTTTCGCCCGAACGCTCGGCGACGTCAGCGATGTCGTCGTCAAGGAGATGTACACCTTCACCGATCGGGGCGGCGAGCAGATCACCTTGCGCCCGGAAAACACGGCTGGCGTCGCCCGCGCGTTCATATCGGCGAAGCTCCAGAACGCGCTGCCGCTGAAATACTTCTATGCCGGCCCGATGTTCCGCTATGAGCGCCCGCAGAAAGGCCGCCAGCGCCAGTTTCACCAGATCGGCGTGGAGCTGTTCGGCGCGCCGGGTCCCGACGCCGACGTCGAGACCATCGCGCTTGCGGCGCAGGTGCTCGAAAGCCTCAACATGCTGGATCAATGCGTCCTGCATCTGAACACGCTTGGCGATACGGAGAGCCGCAACGCCTATCGCGCGGCCCTGGTCCAGTATTTCTCCGAGCACAAATCCGACCTGTCGGAAGACAGCGTCGCCCGGCTCGAGCGCAATCCGCTGCGCATTCTCGATTCCAAGGACGCCGGGGACAGGGCCATCGTCGAAGGCGCCCCCGGCTTCGATGCGTTCCTGAGCGACGACGCGAGCCAGTTCTTCGCCGACGTGCGCGCCGGCCTCGACGATCTGGGCATCGCCTATGTAATCGACCGGCGCCTGGTGCGCGGCCTCGACTACTACTGCCACACCGCGTTCGAGTTCGTGACCGAAGCCCTGGGCGCCCAAGGCACCGTGATCGGCGGCGGGCGCTATGACGGGCTGATCGGCATCATGGGCGGGCAGGAAACGCCCGGCGTCGGTTGGGCCGGCGGCATCGAACGCCTGGTCATGCTGGCGGAGCAGACATTGCCGGATACGGCGCCGCCGCGGCCGGTGGCGCTAGCCCCGATCGGGGCCGCGGCCGAGCGGCGCCTCCGGCAGGCGGCGTTCGAGCTGCGCCGGGCCGGCGTCGCGACCGACCTTGGCTATTCCGGCAATCTGAAGCGCCGCATGGCGCGGGCGGCGAAGCTCGACGCCCATACCGCCGTCATTGTCGGCGACGACGAATTGGCGAAAGGCGTCGCGACGGTCAGGGATATGACGACCGGCGCCCAGCGGGAAGTCGCGTTGGACGACCTGGTCGCGGAGCTCGGCGGCGGCGCATGAGTTTCGACGAAAAACTGCGCATGGTGATCGATCGGGTGGAGGAGCTCTCCGCCCGTATGGCGAGCGAGACCTTCGAGGCGGACGACTTCGCCGCTCTCAGCCGCGAATACAGCGAACTGCAGCCCGTCGCCGAAGCGAGCCAGGCCCTGCTCGACCTCAAGGCCGAGCTGGAAGGGCTGGAGGAAATCCTGGACGACCCGGACTCCGACCGGGAGATGCGGCAACTGGCGGAGACGGAGAAATCCGACCTCGCCGAGCGCATCGAAGCGGCCGAACGGGAAGTGCGCATAGCGCTCCTGCCGAAGGACGCCGACGACGAGCGCAACGCCATCCTTGAAGTGCGGCCCGGCACTGGCGGCGACGAAGCGTCGCTGTTCGCGGCCGAGCTGTTCCGCATGTACCAGCGCTATGCAGAAACGTCGGGCTGGAAGTTCGAGCCGTTGTCCTACAGCGAGACGGAGCTTGGCGGCCTGAAGGAAGGCATCGCCGAAATCGGCGGCAAGGGCGTCTTCGCCAAGCTGAAGTTCGAATCCGGCGGCCACCGGGTGCAGCGGGTGCCGGTCACGGAAACGGGCGGGCGCATCCACACCTCGGCCGCGACGGTCGCCGTCCTGCCGGAGGTGGAGGACGTCGACGTGCATATCGACGAGAAGGACCTGCGCATCGATACCTTCCGCTCCCAGGGCGCGGGCGGCCAGCACGTCAACACGACGGATTCGGCCGTGCGCATCACCCATCTGCCGACCGGCATCGTCGTCAATCAGCAGGACGAGAAGTCCCAGCACAAGAACCGCGCCAAGGCGATGACGATCCTGCGCGCCCGCATCTATGAAGCCGAGCGGGCGCGGCGGGATGCGGAGCGCGCGGAGGATCGCCGATCCCAGGTCGGCTCCGGCGACCGCTCGGAGCGCGTGCGCACCTATAATTTCCCGCAAGGCCGCGTCACCGACCACCGCATCAACCTGACCCTATACAAGATCGACCAGATCGTCGGCGGCCCCGGGCTGGCGGAAGTGATCGACGCCCTGGTGGCGGAAGATCAGGCCGCCCGGCTCGCCAGCATGGAATGAGCGGCCCGGCCGCGCCCGGCGCATCGCAACCGACCGTCGGTCTCTGGCTGGACGCGGCGGCGCGGCGGCTGGCGGACGGCGGCCTCGAACGGGCGCGCGCCGAAGCGCGGTCCCTGCTGGCGCTGGCGCTGGACTGCGAAGCGGCAAGCCTGTTCGCCCGCCCGGAAGCGCCCCTCGACGCGGCGGCCGCCAAGGCGGCGGACGCTGCGCTCGCGCGCCGGCTCGCCGGGGAGCCTCTCGGCCGCATCGCCGGCCGGCGGGAGTTCTGGAGCCTGGACTTCATGCTCGGGCCGGAGGTGCTGGAGCCCCGGGCTGACACGGAAACCCTGGTCGAGGCGGCGCTCGCCCGCGTGGACCCAAAGACGCCGGCGCGCCTGCTCGATCTCGGCGTCGGATCGGGCTGTATTCTCCTTTCGATCCTCTCGGAGCGGCCGCTGGCGGAAGGCGTCGGCATCGACCGGTCGAAAGGCGCGGCTGCGGTCGCGCGGGCCAATGCGGCGGCGTTGGGCGTCGGCGATCGGGCGACCTTCGCCGTCGGCGATTGGGGCGGCGCGCTGGCGTCCGGCGCATTCGATCTCGTGGTCGCAAATCCGCCCTATATCGCCCGCGCCGACCGGACGCTTCAGCCGGACGCCGCGACGCTCGGCTTCGATCCGCCCCTGGCGCTTTGGGGCGGCGACGACGGCTTGGACGCCTACCGCGCCATACTGCCGGATCTGCCCCGCCTGCTGGCGCCGGGCGGGGCGGCGCTGTTTGAGATCGGCGCGGGCCAGGCAGATGACGTCGCCGCCCTGGCGGACCGTTCCGGTTTCCGGATCCGGGAAAAACGCCGGGACCTGGCCGGGCGCATACGCTGCCTCGGTCTGGAACGCGCGGAACCGTGATTAACGTCGCATCGGCGCTGGAATAAATGGGTTGGCAACCCAATATATTTAGGTATACCTATACAGGCGCTGGCAGGAGCGGATACGCCCCCGGCGCAAACGATCCGTAGAACGGTTTATATGGGCGCCGGCGTTCGCGTCGCCCCCCTTGCCACGGCGGATTCGGCGACACCCCGCAACATTGAGCGGATGCAAGCATCATGAATCAGCGTCGGCCGCGTGGCCGGAATAACAACAACAACAACAATAATCGTGGGCGCCATCAGAACCCGCGCAATCAAAGCTATGACAGCAACGGCCCCGAGGGCCGCGTGCGCGGCTCGGCGACACAGGTGCTGGAACGCTATCTGGCGCAGGCGCGGGACGCTCAGGCGGCGGGGGACGGCGTTCTCGCCGAAAACCTGTTCCAGCATGCCGAGCATTACTACCGCATCCTGAGCGCGGCCAACGCGCAGAACGAACAGCAGCGCGAGGCGCGCCAATCGAATTCGTTCGACGATCGGCGCAACAATCGCTCCGAAGGGAACGATGGCCAGCGCGGCGAAGAAACGCCCCGGGGCGACGCGGAGGCCGACGGCCGCCAGGACGCCGAAGCGGGGTCGGACGCCGACGAACGCTCCGACGCGCAAGCGCGCGCTGCTGAAGGCGAAAGCCGGCAGAACGACGAGGAAGCCGCGGCCGATGCGCCGCCGCGCCTGCGCACGCGCCGCCGCGCCGCGCCGGCCAGCCAGACCGAAGACGGCGATGCGCCTGCCGCGGCGCCGGCTGAAAACGCCGGTGACGAAGGGGCCGACGGCTCCAGCATCGACGCCGCGTTCCTGAAAGCGCCGCCGAAGCCGCGCCGCCGCCGCCGGCCGGTATCCGAAACGGAAGCGGCGGATTGACGCGTTAGGGCCGTCCGCCTGAAATTCTAAGATTGGCGCCGGCTGTATAGGACGCCTTGTCGGACAGCAGCCATGCGATCCCGGCCGCGATCTCCTCGGCTTCGCCGACGCGGCCGAGCGGAATGCGCGGGCCGAGCGCCTCAAGCTTGTCCGCCGGCGGCATGTCCGTTCGCGTCAGCCCGGGCGAGACCGTATTGACTCGGATGCCAAGCGGCGCAAGCTCTTGGCTGAGCCCGATTCCGAGCGAATTCACGGCGCCCTTCGAAACCGCGTAGAGCACGTTATCACCGGCGCCGCCGATATTGGCCGAACCCGAAGAGACATTGACGATCGAGCCGCCGCCGGCCGCGATCAGGCGCGGCATGGCCGCCTGCGCGCACAGCATGCAGCCGATCACGTTCACCGCCAGCACATGCTGCATGTCGTCGAGCGTCACCGCTTCGAACATTCCGCGCGGACCGACGACGCCCGCATTGTTGACCAGGGCGTCGAGCCGACCCCACTTCGCGTCGATCGCCTCGAACATCGCCGTGACGGCCGCCGCGTCGCTGGTGTCCGCCCGCACGGTCATCGCCGCGCCGCCGGCGGCTTCCGTCTCCGCCGCCGTCGCGGCGGCTGCGGCGGAATCCGAGACATAGTTGATCGCGACCGCCCAACCTTCCGCGCCGAGCAGGCGCGCGGTCGCGGCGCCGATGCCGCGGCTTCCGCCCGTGACCAGAACTACTTTTCGCTCCATTTGCGTCGCCCTCTCGAATGGTGTTCGGGCCAGCATAGCCGCGGGCGCGCGGCGCGTCACAGTCCCGTTATGGGCCGGAAATGCCGCTTGCCAGCCGCCGTCCGGGCGGGCAAGTAACGCTGGTCTTGTTCATGGAGGCGCTTATGCGCATCGCCGAAATCGCAATCAGCGCCGTACTGGGCGGCGCGATCGGCTTCGCCGCCAGTCAGTATGCCGGTCAACCTTCGGAGCCTGCTGGGCAAACGCCAGACGCGGCCGCGCTTGTCGATAAGCGTGTCGGCGAGGCCATCGACAGCCTTGGCTTGACCGATGCGGCGAGCCTCGACGACCGCATCGCCGGCGGCGTCGCGCAGTTTCTCGCCGATCAGCCGGAAGCCGTGATGGCCGCGTTGCGCCAGCATCAGGCCAATGTGGAGGCCGAGGAAGAGAACGCGCGCAAGCAGACGATCCTAAGCCTGGGCCCGGCGTTGACGGAACAGCCGGGCGATCCAGCGTTCGGCGCCGCCGCCGACGTGGCCGATGTGACGTTGGTCGAGTTTTTCGACTATCGCTGCGGTTATTGCCGCAAGTCGCTGGAAAGCGTGCTGTCGCTTGCGGCGGAAGACCCGAAGCTGCGCGTCGTCCTGAAGGAATTTCCGATCCTGGGGCCGGAATCCGTCGCCGCCGCTCAATTGTCCCTCGCCGCCTACGCCGTCGATCCCAAGGCCCATAAAGGGTTGCATGAGCGGCTGATGCATCACCGGGGCGCCTACGACAAAACGTCGTTGTTGGGCGTCGCGGCGGAAGCCGGCTACGACCCCGTCGATATCGAGGCGGCGCTGGCGAACGGCGCCGTGCAGGCGCAGATCCGCAATGGGTTCGAAATCGCCGAAGCGCTCGGCATTCGCGGCACGCCGGCGTTCGTGATCGGCGATCAGGTGATCCCGGGCGCCGTCAGTCAGGCGCGCCTGCGCGACGTCATCGAAAGCGTGCGCGCCGCCGATAAAGGCTAGGCGGCGCCCGGTCGCCCGACCCTCACATCGAGATCAGGCGCTTCTGCAGGTTCTGGTCGAGGCGGGCGAGAAAGCGCTGGGTCGTCATCCAGCCCTGCTCCGGCCCTACCAGAATGGCGAGGTCCTTCGTCATATAGCCGGCCTCGACCGTCTGTACGCACACCTGCTCGACGGTTTCGGCGAAGCGCTCGAGGTCCGGCGTATCGTCGAACTTGCCGCGATATTTCAGCGCCTGGCTCCAGGCGAAGATCGACGCGATCGGGTTGGTCGACGTCTCGCGCCCGGCCTGGTGTTCGCGATAGTGGCGGGTGACCGTGCCGTGCGCCGCCTCGGCCTCGACGCAATCCCCGTCCGGCGTCAGCAGGACGGACGTCATCAGGCCGAGAGAGCCGAACCCCTGGGCCACGGTGTCCGACTGCACGTCCCCGTCATAGTTCTTGGCCGCCCAAAGATATCCGCCTTCCCATTTCAGGGACGAGGCGACCATGTCGTCGATCAGGCGATGCTGATACCAGAGGTTCCGCTCCTCGAACGCCGCCTTGAATTCGGCGTCGTAGACTTCCTGGAACAGGTCCTTGAAGCGGCCGTCATAGGCCTTGAGGATCGTATTCTTGGTGGAAAGGTAGACCGGAAAGTTCCGCTGCAGGCCGTAGTTGAAGCAGGAGCGGGCGAAGCCGGCGATGGAGCTGTCCAAGTTATACATGGACATCGCGACCCCGCCTTCCGGGAAGTCGAACACCTTCCGCTCGATCGGCGCGGACCCGTCGGCCGGCTGGAAGGTCATGGTGAGCGTGCCGGGACCGGGGGTCACGAAATCCGTCGCGCGGTACTGGTCGCCATAGGCGTGGCGGCCGATGACGATGGGCTTCGTCCAGCCGGGCACCAGGCGCGGCACATTGCGGCAGATGATCGGCTCCCGGAAAACCGTGCCGCCCAGGATGTTGCGGATCGTGCCGTTCGGCGAGCGCCACATCTGTTTCAGATTGAATTCCTCGACCCGCGCCTCGTCCGGCGTGATGGTCGCGCATTTCACGCCGACGCCGAATTCCTTGATGGCGTTGGCGGCGTCGACAGTGATCTTGTCGTCGGTTTCGTCGCGCTTCTCGATCGAGAGGTCGTAGTATTTCAGGTCGATATCGAGATAGGGCAGGATCAGCTTCTGCTTGATGAAGTCCCACATGATCCGGGTCATCTCGTCGCCGTCCAATTCGACGACGGGAGTCTTCACCTTGATCTTGTCCATATTCGCGCGTCTCCCCGATGCGGACGGAGCCCAGCCTGGACGGATCGACCCAAGGCCAGGCGGAGTGGTCGATGGCCTGTAGGCGGAGCGGGATTGGGCTCTGGCCCCGGCGCGCCGCATTCCAGGCTTGCGGGGCGGAACCTACAGGCGCTGCCGCGGCGCGGCAAAGGATAATTCGGAGAAATCGGGCGCGCCTGGCTTGCGGCGTCCGGCCACGTCGGCGGCGGCGCGCGGCTGCGCTATGTGCAAGGGCATAATGCGGATTTCCAACGACCTTCCAGAGAATGCGCGCCGCGCGCTGGCGTTATGGCTCTTCGTCGTCGCGGGCCTCGTCGGCGCCATGACCGTCATCGGCGGCGTGACGCGGCTGACGGAATCCGGCCTCTCCATGGTCGAATGGCGCCCGCTCATCGGCGCCTTCCCACCGGTTTCGGAGGTCGAATGGCTGCGGGTGTTCGACCTGTATCGGCAGACGCCGGAATTCCAGAAGGTCAACAGCTTCATGACCCTGGCGGATTTCAAGCAGATCTTCTGGTGGGAGTTCATCCATCGCCTGTGGGGCCGGCTGATCGGCCTCGCCTTCGCGGCGCCGCTCGCGGTCTTCTGGCTGAAAGGGTGGACGCCGCCGCCGCTCCGTGGCCGTCTGCTGCTGTTATTGGCGTTAGGCGGACTGCAAGGCGTCATCGGCTGGTGGATGGTCGCCTCCGGCCTCGTCGACCGGCCGGACGTCAGCCACTATCGCCTCGCAGTTCATCTCAGCATGGCGTTCCTGATTGCGGGTCTGCTCGTCTGGACGGCGCTCGATCTCGTCGCCAGCCGGCCAGCGCCGGCGCCCGCGGTCCTGCGGCGCCATGGATGGGGCGTGCTCGCGGCGGTCTCGCTGGCGATCGTGCTGGGGGCTTTCGTCGCCGGAACCAACGCCGGCATGGTCTACAACACGTTCCCGCTGATGGGCGGCGGCTTCGCGCCGCCCGATATCCTGCATCTCGATCCCTGGTGGCGGAACCCGTTGGAGAACATCGCGACCATTCAGTTCAACCATCGTTGGGCCGCGATCCTGACCGCGCTTCTGATCCTGGCGCTCTGGGCCCGTCGCGCGGCGTTGCCGGCGGACGCCCGGCGCCCCCTCTCGTGGCTGGCGGGCATCGCGGCGTTTCAGGTCGGGCTCGGCGTCGCGACCCTGCTTTCGGTCGTCTGGATTCCGCTCGCGGCTCTGCACCAGGCCACGGCGCTGTTGCTGTTCCTGGCGGCGGTCTGGACGGTCTGGAGCTTTCGGGGCCATGCTGCGCCGCCATGAGCGGCCGAACCCCGACATCCGTCAGACCCGTCACCCCCGCCGGCGCCGCGCGCCGCTTCCGCAAGGGCATGCGCATCCTGACGGCGGCCGACGCCGGCCTCGCCCGGATCATCGAAGAGGCGGGGCCGCCGCCGATCGCGCTTCGGGAGCCGGGGTTTCCGACCCTGCTGCGCGCCATCGTCGCCCAGCAGGTTTCCGCCGCCGCCGCCCGCACGATCTGGGGGCGGATCGAGACCAGCGTCGGCGGACCGGTTACGGCGGCCGGTTTCGCCGCGCTCGGCTATGACGGCGTGCGCGCGCTCGGCCTCTCGGGGCGGAAAACCGACTATGCGCTCGGCATGGCGGCGGCGGAGTTGGAAGGCCATTTGGATTTCGACAGGATCGCCCGCATGCCGGACGAGGCGGCGATCGCGTCCCTGATCGCGCTCAAGGGCGTCGGCCGGTGGACGGCGGAGGTCTATCTGTTGTTCGCCCTCGGCCGGCCGGACGTCTGGCCGAAGGCCGATCTGGCGCTGGCGACGGCCGCCGGCCGCATTCGGGGTTTGGAGGGCCGGCCGTCCTTCGACGAGGCGGCGGAGATCGCGGCGGCCTGGAGCCCCCACCGAGGCGCGGCCGCTATCCTGCTGTGGCACTACTACCGGACAATGCCGGCCTGACGGCCGCGCCGTATCCGGCGCACGACGCCCTAGGGGCGCGCGCGGCGGCGACGCCAGGCGCCGAGGCCAAGAAAACCAATACCGGTCGCCAGCAGCGGCGCGGCGGCGGGCAGCGGCACGGCGGTCGATGCGCTGTCGGCGAGCGCGCCGACATCGAACACCCCGACCGTCAGGTGGGAAAGTTCCGCGCCTTTCGCCTTCTGTTTGCGCTGCTTTTCCTGGTTCCGGGCGTATTCGTGGTCGTTCCTGGCCTTCTCCGCCCGTTCGTCCGCCCGCTTTTCATCGGCCGCGTGCTTTTTGCCGCGCGCCTCGGCGTCCTTTGCGGCCTTCTTGGCGCTCTTCGCCTGTTTGTCGGCCTTGGACTTGTCCTCGCGGGCCTTTTTCTCATCCCACTTGTCGCCCTTGGCCTTGGCGGCTTTTTCTCGCTTTTCCGCCTCGGCCTTCTTTTTCTCGAAATAGGCGAGGTCTTTTTCGGCTTCGGCTTTTTCATATGCGGCCTGGCGCCGCTTGTCGGACGCGGCCTTCTTGTCGCTTTCGGCCTGCTTCAACTGCTTTTCGGCGGTCGTGGCGCTGGGCGCAGCCACGTCGCCGAAGCCGGTCAGCCCGGCGAGCAAGGTGTCGAAAGTTCCGCTGAAGCGGGACGCTGGAGCCACATCGGAGAACAGGAAGACCGAAAATGCGTTCCCGGCCTTCAGACTGATCGCGAATGTGGAGACCGTCCGGTCGCCGAAATCGACGGACCATTCGCCTTTCGCCGCTCCGTTCGTGGCCGCGACGGCGCCGCCGGCGGCCTCGGACTTGCCGACGACGGTCCAGCCGGACGGGTCGATGCCGAATCCTGCGAACAGGCCGGCGCCGAGCTGGCCGCTGACGCCTTCCTTCGCGCCGCTGTCATTCCCGGAGAAGGAACCGCCGCAGGCGGTCGCGGCGACGCCGCCGATGGCGACGGCGTTCGCGGCGCAGGTCGACGCCTCAGCCTCGATGGAAAGGGCGGCGATGCCCATCGCGGCGCCTAACGCAAGGGAAAGTGCTCGGCCGTGCTTCATCTTTTCTCTCCGGGTCAACGCCGGTCCTCGCCAGCCCTGAACGGGCGGCGCCGGAATGCGTTGATCGACTGATTTTTGATGATGACCCGGATTTAATTAGCGCACTGACAAATATCAATTTTTTTATTGTATGTACTTACACGTACGGGTTTGCCGACGTTACCCAAGTTACTTAACTATTTCGATGCCGGCGGGTCGTTGACGGCGCCGCCACGGCCATGAGACCTTTCCTGTCTCCAAAGCCAGCGTGGGAGCCAGCCGATGTTTGATCTGGACCGATTTATCGAGGACTGCAAGGCGGCGATTGCGGAAGACCCGAGCCATAAACTTGTTCATGGCGTAGTCGAACGCGCGGTTTCCGACCCGAACGGTCTGATGCGGACGATCGGCGAGCCGGCCAAGGCGGGCGTCGAGAAAATCTACCACGCGCCGGACCTCACGATCCTGAACCTGGTCTGGGGCAAGCACATGACCGTCATGCCCCATAATCACAATATGTGGGCGGTGATCGGCATCTATACGGGGCGCGAGAACAATATTTTCTGGCGCCATCTGCCGGCGGACGCGAAATCGCACATCGAGGCGGCGGGCGCGAAATCGCTCGGCGTCGGCGACGCGGCCCCGCTCGGCGCGGATATCGTTCACTCCGTCACCAACCCGCTCGACCGGCTGACCGGCGCCATTCACGTTTACGGCGGGGATTTCTTCGGCGTCGAACGCAGCGAGTGGGATCCCGAGGACCTGACGGAGAAGCCATTCGACATGGCGAAGAACATCGGACTGTTCGAAAGGGCGAATGCAAATTGAGCGACTTGGAAATCGCGCCATATTCCGGCGCGCTCGGCGCGGAAATTTTTGGGGTCGATGTCTCCCAGGAATTGTCGAACAGCGCCGCGACGGCGATCCGCCAAGCGTTTCTCGACCATAAGGTCATCTTCTTTCGCGACCAGACGCTGAGCCCGCCGGCCCAGCGTCGGTTCGCGACGCTGTTCGGCGAGCCGGAGATCTATCCTTTCATCAAGGGTTTCGACGACGCGCCGGAGGTGATCGAAATCCTGAAAACGGAAGACGATCAGAAGAACTTCGGCGGCTCCTGGCATTCCGACACCTCCTATATGCCGGAGCCGGCGCTCGGCACCGTCCTGCATGCGATCGAAACGCCGGACGCCGGCGGCGACACGCTGTTCGCCAATACCGCCGCCGCCTATGACGCGCTGTCCGACGGCATGAAGCGCATCGTGAACGGCCTGGTCGGCGTGAACAGCTCGGAGAACGGCTATGCCGGCGGCCGCGCCCGTGCGATGGCGAACCTGAACGGCATGAGCGGCGCCTTCAACAAGGCGGCGGAGGTGTTCGAATCCGAGCATCCGGTGGCGCGCACCCACCCGGACACCGGCCGCATCAGCCTCTATCTCAACAAGTCCCATACGGTCCGCTTCAAGGACATGACGGCGGCGGAAAGCCGGCCGCTGATCGACTATCTGACCGATCACATCATCCGGCCGGAATTCACCTGCCGTTTCCGCTGGCGGCCGGGCTCGATCGCCGTTTGGGACAACCGCACGACGCTGCATTTCGCGGTGAACGACTATCCGGGCAAGCGGCGGCGGATGAACCGCGTGGTGTTGAAGGGCGACCGGCCCCGGTGAGCGCGCGGACCGGGCGTTTCGCCGCGCCATCCCGCGATCTGCCGAACGCGCGGTTGATCGCCATCGTCGCGCTTTCGCTTGCCGCCGGCCTGTTTCTCGCCGTGGGCGCGCCGTCCCTGCCGGGCGCGTGGGGCCGGCCCGGCGGGCCGCTGCTCCAGGCGGCGGCGGCGCTCGGGGCGCTGCTGCTTTTCGCGTCCTTCGCCGCTGTGCTGGCGAAGCGGCGCGGAAGGCCCGGCAAACGCGCTTTCCACGGCCATGTCTGGCTGGCGAGCATCGGCTCGGCCCTGGTGTTCGCCCACGCCGCCGGCAATTTCGACCGGCCGCCGGCTCTGATGTTTCTGTTGCTCGCCATTCTGATGGCGCTCGGCGTCTGGTCCAGGATCGGCGGGGCGCGGCGCATGGCCTCGACCTTCGGCCAGAAGCGGGCGGCGTTCGGCGCGCCCGATCCAGACAGGCGCGCCCGCCTTGCGAGCGTACTGCAGGCGAAGCGGGACCTTCTTGCCAAGCTGGACCCGGCGGCGGCGGAGGCGACGTTTTCCTTGACGCCGCGCCACTGGCGGCGCGCGCCCTTGAAGGCGGTCCGCTATCAGGCGCTCGTGGACCAGGAAGCCCATCTGACCGGCGCCCGCGCCGCGCTGTCGCCGCTTCAGGCCTATTGGCGGCGGGTCCATCACGGCTTGGCGATGCTGTTTCTGATCGGCCTTCTGGTTCATATCGCCGTGGTGATGATCTTCGCCGGCTACGCCGCCGATGGCGGCGAAATCTACTGGCTGCATTTCGCGGATTGGGATTTCTAACGCCATGTCGCGCCTCGCCCTGATGATCGATCTGGAGCGCTGCACCGGGTGCAAGAGCTGCGAGGTCGCCTGCAAGGCCGAGCACGGCCTAGGCCCCGGCGAGCGGCGCAACCGGGTCCTCTGGCTTGGCGGCGGCGGCGGCGCGGCGCCGAACCTCGGAGACGCCGGCGGCGCCCCGATTCCGCCGCAGCTCGATTTCTTGAAGCTCGCCTGCCAGCAATGCGACCGGCCGGCCTGTCTGCGCGCCTGCCCGGTGGAGCCGAAGGCCATCCAGAAGGACGCGGTCACGGGCGTCGTCACGGTGATCGAGGAAAGCTGCGTCGGCTGCGGCGAATGCGTCGCCGCCTGCCCTTATGGGGCCATGGGCTATGACGCCATCGACCATCACGCGGTCAAATGCGATCTCTGTCAGGAGCGCCGGGCGGACGGCTTGGCGACGACGGCATGCCAGTCGGTCTGCCCCGGCAAGGCGATCCGCTTCGGCGAACGGGACGACCTGCTGGCCGAGGCGACGGCCGAGGGCCGGCGGACGCTGGATACGGACCCGTTCCTGCTGGAGCCCGCCACGATCTATTTGGATCGGATCGCCGGGGCGGCGGCGCGCTTCGACGCCGGCGAGCGGGCGACGCCCGCCGTCGCGGACGCCGGCTCCGCCCAGCCGGAGGGCGCCACGGCGTTTCCCTACCGCCTGCCGCGTGAAGACCGCACGCCAGACCGGGTCGAGCCCGGCGGCTGCAATATCTGCTTCAACTGCTGCACGGCGAACTTCCATTTCAAGGGTGATCGGCTGGTCAAGGTGACCGGCAACGAGGCCGATCCCATTCTGGAAGGCCGCGTCTGCCCGAAGTCGCAGCTTTCGCTCCAGCTCTACGGCTCCAAGGACCGGCTGACCCAGCCGCTGAAGCGGGTCGGCGCGCGCGGCGAAAACCGGTTCGAGCCGATTTCCTGGGAGCAGGCGCTCGACGAGATCGCGGCGAAGCTGGGAACGGTGCGGGAGGCGCACGGCGCCGATGCGCTGGCGATCTTCACCGGCACGCGCACCGGCACGCTCACCAACAAGGGCTATCTCCGGCTGTTCGGGCAGATGTGGGGCACGCCCAATATCGAAACGACGGAGCCTTATTGCTCCAGCGGCAAGAACCTCGCCTACGGCATGGTTCAGGGCGTGGGCGGCAGCGGCAACAGCTACACCGAAAACGACATGGGTTCGGCGGAGCTTTACGTCTATGTCGGCGACAACCAGGCCGAAACGCGGCCGGTCCATTTCGGCATGATCAACGACTGGCGCCTGAAACGGGGCGCCAAGATGGTCGTGGTCGATCCGCGCTTCACGGTGACTGCGTCCAAGGCGGACCGGCATCTGGCCATTCGGCCCGGCGGCGACATGGCGCTCGCCCTGGCGCTCGCCCACCACATCCTCTCCGAGGACCTGCACGACGCCGCGTTCTGCGACGCCTGGATCCTGGGCTGGCGCGAGTGGCGGGACTTCATTCTGGCCGAAGGCTATTCGCCGGATTGGGCGGCGCCGATCACGGACATTCCCGCCGCCGAAATCCGCCGCCTGGCGGAGGAGATCGCGGCGGCGGACGGCTGCGTCATCTTCGGCAGCCGGGGCGTCAACCAGCATATGAACTCTGTCCAGGCCAACCGGACGTTGATGTTCGTCGCCGCCATCACGGGCAATTGGGGCCGGCAGGGCGGCGCCTATTTCAACATGTCGGCCTCCGTCCCGGCCCAGGCGGACGCGCCGGCGGACCGGCGCCCGGCCATTCGCCGGCCGCGCGTGCGCACCAGCCCCACCGGCTGGACCGAGGCGATGACGACGGGCCGCCCCTATCCCCTGAAGGCCCTGATCGCCTGCAACAACCCCTTCGCCCTCTGGCCGGACCAGACCGAGAGCCGGAAGGCGCTCGCAGCGCTCGATCTCCTGGTGCACATCGATATCTTCGCCAACGAAACCAGCGCATGGGCGGATTATGTGCTGCCGGCCGCCACCGGCATCGAGAAGGGCGAGGTGGGCCGCGCCTGCGAGGATCGGCGTGTCGTTTGGATCGACCGCATGATCGAACCGCCCGGCCAGGCGAAGCCTGACGGATGGATCTGGATCGAGCTCGGCAAGCGCTTCGGCTTCGACGACGTCCTGAAGGAGGAATGGAAGGATTCAGCCCGTTTCTGGGACAAGGCGATGATCTCCAACCCCCAGATGCGCGGCGTCACCCAGAAGCGCCTGCATGACCGGCCCTATCGCTGGGTCCGCTTCCCGGTCGCCTCCGAGGACGCCGAGGAGCAGGACACGCTCTATCTGGAAGGCACGACGGCGGCCGGCGCGCCGGAAGGGCATCGCTGGCCGACGCCCAGCGGCAAGCTGGAATTCTGGACCGAGGCCCAGGAGGCGAAGTTCCAGGTCTACGGCCTCTCGGCGCTGCCGCGCTTCTACTCGGAGCGGGAAAGCCTGATCGATCTGCCGTTCGTGGAGCGGCTGGATTCCGATGCGGACTTCGGCGTCGAGAGCCCGTTCGTCAACAACGCGGTCTATGCGTCGCGCGGCCGCGTCGTCCAGCCGGATGAAGCGCGCCCGGCGGCGGCGCTCCGCGCCCAGGGCTTCGACATGGAGCTGGTCACCGGCCGCCCGCCGGCGCCCCATTTCCATAGCTGGACCCACTATGCCTGGCAGGCCCAGGAGATGTGGCCGGACCTCTACTGCCAGATCCACCCGGACGCCGCGGCGTCGCGCAACATCGCCGATGGGGAGGTCGTTCGGGTCGAAACCGCCCACGGCATGGTCGAGGCGCGAGCCTGGGTCACGGCCGGGGTGCGCCCGACGGCGGTTTTCCTGCCGATCGGCTGGGGCGAACGGCAGCCGTTCAATCCGTGGCGCCCGGTGAACTTCCTCACCGACAAGACGCAGCGCTGCCCGATCTCCGAACAGACCAATCTTAAGTCGCTGCTCTGTCGGGTGTCGGCGCGCTGACGGGCGCGAAGACCTAACTGCCTGTCGTCGCCTGGCGCAGCATGACGAGCGCGCGCCAGAAGCGGAGGCGGAACAAAGCGCCGAGACCGCGCAGGCGTTCGGTCAAGCCGTTGAGCTTGTCGCTGAACAGGATTTTCGGCGCGTGAACAAAGGCGGAGCCGGCGACGGCGACGCTGCGCAACAGCCACTTGATGCGCGCCGCCGGCGTCGCGCCCGTCAACTGGAAGCTTTCGCTGGCGAGCCGGCGCCATTTCTTCTGGAGCGCGGGCCAGTCCGGCCGTGTGGGGTGCTCGACCGCGAGCCCGTCCCGATAGACGAGCCCATAGCCCTTGCCGACGGCGCGGCGGCACCAGTCCAGGTCCTCGGAAACGCCGGCGACGAAGGGGCCGACGTCCTCGAAGATCGTGCGCGTCGTCAGCAGGTTAGCCGTCACCGAAAAGCGCTGCCGCTCGATATAGTCCCGCTGATGGAAGGCGAAGACCGCCTCGAACGCCTCTGCGCCGGAGCGGGGCGGCAGCGTTTCGTCGAACGTGTCGATCCGGCCGCCGACAAGGTCCGCGTCGCCGGCGACGGCGTGGGCCGTCGCCAGCCAGTCGGACGCGGGCACGCAATCCGCGTCCAGGAAGAACAGGCGCTCGGCCGTCGTTTCCGCGACGCCGCGATTGCGGGCGGACGCGGCGCCGGGCGTTTCCTCGATGACGAAACGGACCTGGCCGTAAGCGGCGCGAATGGCGGCGATGTCATCGGTGGAATTGTTGTCGACGACGACGATTTCCGTCTTGGCGAGCGCCGCCGCGTCGTTTTCGCGGACCAGGGCGGCGAGGCAGCGCTCCAGTCGGGCGACGTCGTTGTAATGGGGGATGATGACGGCCGCGGCCGCGCCCTCAGTCGATGTCTGGTCCGACATGTCTCGATCCTTCGACGTTCCCGGGCCATGCGGCGGCGAACGGTTGCGCGGGCGCAGTTTTTGCTAGATAGCTGAACTCTCGCTTAATGCCAAAGTCGCGAGCCTGCCGAGGGCCTTGGAGCCACGGGCGGTTCGCCCGGTTCGAGCGCCCGTTAGAGGCCAGTTGCATATGTGGCGCGCCGCGCGAGGGATCATGTGGCTGCTTTTCCTGCTCGTCGCGATCGGCGTCGCCACGCAGATCGCCGAGGCCGTGATGGCCGAACGGGTCTGGCGGCAGCATCGCGGCGGCCTGTCGCTCGACCGACCCGTGGACGCCGCCATCGTTCTCGGCGGCGATTTCGACCCGGACTTTCGGCCCTCATGGGTGACCCGGCGTCGCGTGCAGGCGGGCGTGGCGCTTCTGCAAAGCGGCAAGGCGGCCGCGCTGATCTTCTCCGGCGGCGGCACGAAGTGGGTCCGCCCGGTGGCGGAGATGATGCGCGACCATGCGATCGAGCTCGGCGCCCCGCCGGACCGGCTGTTCCTGGAGACAGAGTCCCACTCCACCTTGCAGAACCTCTATTTCAGCTTCCCGCTGGCGAAGTCGCATGGGTTCGAACGGCTCGCCCTGGTTTCCGATGCGTTTCACCTGACGCGCGCCAAGGCGCTGGCGGCCTGGATGGGCCACGGGGACATCGCGGTCGTTTCGGTCGATCACCGCGTCTGGCACTGGCGGTTTACCCAGATCGTCCTGCATGTGCGGGAGGCGCTGGCTTGGTGGTTCAACCTGGGCAAGGCGCTGGCCTGGGAATGGTTGGAATGGCGCGGCGTCGGCGAGGAGGAACGGGCGCAGCGGATCAAGTGAGTCAGATCGCGCCGCGCGCCAGCATCAGCCGATAGGTCCCGATCTCCGCCGCTGCGCCGGCGGCTTCGGCGAGCGCGCCCGCGATCGCGTCCGCGCCGGCCTTGCCGATCTCCGGGTCGCCGCCTTCGATGAGGAGGCCCCAGGCGGTCGGCGCTTCGTGGGCCGCGCGCAGCTTCGCTTCCGTCGTGCCGGCCGCGGCGTCGCCCGCGCTTGGCCGCCAGGCGAGCGCCTTGACGACGCCGGCCCGTTCGAGGAGCGCTGGCGGGGCTTCGGCGAGCGCCGCCTCCAGCGCGGCCTCGCGGCCCGCCGCCGGGCGCAGGCGAAGCGTCGTCGCGAAGCCGCCGACGCCGTCGCCCGCCTTGGCGATGCGTTCCGCCGTGATGCGCGAGACATTGCGGAAGGTCGGCATGACCTGCTGCGTCCAGGCCGTCGGCCGCGCCTGGCGCGCGCCGTAGGCGGCGGAGGCCAGCACGGCGGGCGATTCCGTCTCGTACCACGCCAGATATTTCGGCGCGCCGTCGATCGCCGCATAGCGCCGCCCGTTCAGAAACCCAGGGACGGCGACCCGCTCGGCGAGATGCTGCCGGTCATACCAGGCGTTGAAATCCGCCTCGCCCGCCTCCGTGACGTCGGTCCAGATCAGCAGGAGGCCGGACGGCCCGGCCATTCTATTCCGCCGCCTCCGCGCCGGGCGCCGGCGGGCGCCAGCGCAGGGTCGGCTTCCGCGCCGCCTGGGTTTCGTCGAGGCGTCGGCGGGGCGCGAAGCGAGGCGCTTGCGTAAAGCGGTCGACGTCGCCGGCCTTCGCCTGTTCGGCGAGGAATCGCAGCGTATCGGCGAAATCGTCGAGGCTCCGCTTGGATTCGCTTTCCGTCGGCTCGATCAGCATGGCGCCGTGGACGACCAGCGGAAAATACATGGTCATCGGATGGTAGCCCTCGTCGATCATCGCCTTGGCGAAATCGAGCGTGGTGACGCCCGTGCCGTCCAGGAAGCTGTCGTCGAAAAGGGCCTCGTGCATGCAGGGGCCGTCGCCATAAGGCGCCGACATCACGTCGCTCAGCCGCGCTTTCAGATAGTTGGCCGCGAGCACCGCGTCGCCCGAAGCCTGGCGCAGGCCGTCGGCGCCATGGCTCAACATGTAGGCGAGCGCCCGCACGAACATGCCCATCTGGCCGTGAAAGCCCTTCATCCGCCCGAAGCTCTGCTCGGCGTCGCCGGTCCGCTTTTCGATAAGGTCGAAGCCGTTCTCGGCGTCGCCGACGACCCAGGGCGTCGGCGCGAACGGCGCCAGCGCTTCGGAAAAGACGACGGGGCCCGATCCCGGCCCGCCGCCGCCATGGGGCGTGGAGAACGTCTTGTGCAGGTTGATGTGCATGGCGTCGACGCCGAGGTCGCCGGGACGAACCCGCCCGACAATGGCGTTGAAGTTCGCGCCGTCGCAGTAGAAATAGCCGCCGGCCGCGTGCACGTCGTCGGCGATCGCCTTCACGTCCGTTTCGAAGACGCCGCAGGTGTTCGGGTTGGTGAGCATGATCCCGGCCACGTCGTCGCCGAGCTTCGCTTCGAACGCCTTCAGGTCGACGCGGCCGCGCTCGTTCTCCGGAATGGCGTCCACGACGAAGCCCAGCATCGCCGCTGTCGCCGGATTGGTGCCGTGAGCGGATTCTGGCGCCAGCACCCTGCGGCGCGTTTCGCCGTCGCCGCGGGCGTCGAGCGCCGCCTTGATCGCCATCATGCCGCAGAGCTCGCCATGGGCGCCGGCGCCGGGCGGCAACGCGACCCCCGGCATGCCGGTCAGCGTCGCCAGCCAGCGCTTCACCTCCTGCATCAGTTCAAGCGCGCCCTGCACGGTGGAGACCGGCTGAAGCGGATGCAGGTCCGCGAAGCCGGGCAGGCGCGCCATCCGCTCGTTCAGGCGCGGATTGTGCTTCATGGTGCAGGATCCGAGCGGGAACAGCCCGGTGTCGATGCCGTAGTTCATGCGCGAAATGCGGGTGAAGTGGCGAACGACGGTCGGCTCCGCCAGGTCCGGCAGCCCGACTTCGCCGCCACGCCTGAGCGCGCCCAGCCTGTCCGGCGCGTCCGGCGCCGCCGGCAGATCGACGCCGTTGGAGCCAGGCGAATCCAGCTCGAAGCTGAGCGGTTCGTCCTGTTCGAGCGCGCGGGCGCCGGAGAAGGTGTCCGGCGCGCCGCCGTCATTGGCCGGCGCTGGACGGGTAGGGCGGCCTTCGGACTGCATCACTGGAGCGCCTCCTCGAGGGCGGCGGCGAGCGCCGCCACGTCGTCGTCGGTATTGGTTTCGGTCGCGGCGACGATCAGAACGTCGTCCACGCCGGCCGCATCCGGCCAAAGCCGGGCGGCCGGCACCCCGCCGAGCACGCCCGCTTCCGCCATCGCCTCGACGATCGCCGTCGCCGGCTTCGGCAGGCGAACCGCGAATTCGTTGAAGAAAGCCGGGGTCAGCAGGTCGACGCCGGGCAGGCTGGCGAGCCTGTCCGCGGCCTGGCTGGCGCGGGCGTGATTGTGGTCCGCCAGCTCCGTCAGCCCGGCCTCGCCCAGCAGCGTCATATGGATCGTGAAGGCGAGAGCGCACAGCCCGGAATTGGTGCAGATGTTGCTCGTCGCCTTGGCGCGGCGGATGTGCTGTTCCCGGGTGGAAAGGGTGAGGACGAAGCCGCGCTTGCCGGCGGCGTCCGTGGTTTCGCCGCAGAGGCGGCCCGGCATCTGCCGCACCAGTTTTTCCCGGCAGGCGAACAGGCCGAGATGCGGTCCGCCGAAATTCAAGGCGTTGCCGATGGACTGGCCTTCGCCGACGGCGATATCCGCGCCCATCGCTCCGGGCGGCTTAAGCGCGCCGAGGGCGACGATTTCGGTCGTCGCCACGACAAGGAGGGCGCCGGCGGCGTGGGCCGCTTCGGCAAGCGCGCTCAGATCGACGATATGGCCGAAGGCGTCGGGATACTGAACGAGGACGGCGCTGGTTTCGCCGTCGATCTGGCCGATCAGGGCGTCGACGTCGCTGGCGCCGGGAGAGGGCTCGGCCAGATCGAGCGCGAACCCGGTCTGCCGGGCGAGCGTGCCGATGGAGCTGGCGTAGTGCGGGTGCAGATTGCCGGATGCCAGGATGCGGTGGCGGCGGGCGACTCGGTTCGCCATCAGGGCGGCCTCGGCGGCGGCCGTAGCGCCGTCGTACATGGAGGCGTTGGCGACATCCATGCCGGTCAACAGCGCCACCTGGGTCTGGAATTCGAACAGCGCCTGCAAGGTGCCTTGGGCGATTTCCGGCTGATAGGGGGTATATGCGGTGAGGAATTCGCCGCGCTGGATCAGGTAGTCGACCGTCGCCGGCACGTGATGCCGGTAGGCGCCGGCGCCGAGAAAGCTCGGAACCGAACCCGCCGCCACATTGCGCCCCGCGAGGTTTTGCAGGGCGCGCTCGACTTCCATTTCGCTCTTGCCGGACGGCAGATCGACGGGCCGGTCGAGCAGCGCTTCCGCCGGGACATCTACGAACAGGTCCTCGATGCGGTCGGCGCCGATCGCGCGCAACATATCGGCGCGGTCGGCGTCCGTCAGCGGCAGATAGCGCATGGAATGGCCTCCTAGCCCTTGCAGAATTCAGTGTAGGCGGCTTCGTCCATCAGGCCGTCCAGTTCGGACGGGTCGGCCAGCTTCACCTTGAAGAACCAGCCGTCGCCGATCGCGTCGGAATTGACGAGGCCCGGATCGCCTTCCAGGGATTCGTTCACCTCGACGATCTCGCCCGAAACCGGAGCGAAGACGTCGCTCGCGGCCTTGACCGATTCGACGACGGCGCATTCCTCGTCCTTGGCGACGGTCCGGCCGACTTCCGGCAGCTCCACGAAGACGACGTCGCCCAACTGCTCCTGGGCGTAGTCGCTGACGCCGCAGGTCGCGACGTCGCCCTCGACCAGAACCCATTCGTGCTCTTCGCTGTATTTCAATGTGGCCATCGGTTGATCCCCCTATCCCCGAAAATAACGATGCGGATGGAACGGCAGCTTGACGATTTCCGCCGGTCGCGGCTGGCCGCGCACCAGCAGGTCGACGACGGTTCCCGGCTTGGCGAAGGCCGCCGCCACGTAGCCCATGGCGACCGGATGCTCGACGCTCGGCCCGAAGCCGCCGCTGGTGATGTGGCCGATGGTCTCGCCGCCGGCTTGTATTTCAACGCCTTCGCGCGCGACGACGCGGCCTTCCGGGCGAACGCCCACCCGGCGGCGCGCCGGTTTCTCGGCGATCTCCCGCAGAATGCGCGCGTCGCCGAGAAAGCCGCCCGTCTCGCGGCGATGTTTCGGAATGGTCCAGAGCAGCGCCGCCTCGATGGGCGAGGTCTCCGCGTCCAGATCGTGCCCATAGAGGCAGAGGCCCGCTTCCAGGCGCAGCGAGTCGCGCGCGCCGAGGCCGATCGGCTCCACCTCCGGCTCCGCCAGCAGCAGGCGCGCGACCGTCTCGGCGGCGTCCCCGGCCATGCCGATCTCGAACCCGTCCTCGCCGGTATAGCCGGAGCGCGTGACCAGGCAGTCCGCGCCGGCGAGCGAAATTTCCTTGGCGGTCATGAACGGCATCGCCGCCGTTTCCGGCGCGTGGCGGGCCAGAACCGCCGCCGCTTCGGGGCCTTGGAGGGCCAGCAGGCCGCGATCCGCCTGATAGTCGATTTCGACGCCGTCCAGATGTTCGGCCATGTGCGCCAGGTCGCCGGCCTTGCAGGCGGCGTTGACCACCAGGAACAGGTCGTCGCCCCGATTGAGCGCCATCAGGTCGTCCATAACGCCGCCTTCGGCGTTGGTGAACATGGTGTAGCGCATCTGGCCGGGGGCGAGGCCCCGGATGTCGCCGGGAACGAGGGTCTCAAGCGCGGCGGCGGGATCGCCCCCGCTTAGCCGCACCTGGCCCATGTGGGAAACGTCGAACAGGCCCGCCGCCGTGCGGCAATGGCGATGTTCGGCCATGACGCCGGCCGGAAACTGCACTGGCATGTCATAGCCGGCGAACCCGACCATCTTCGCGCCGCATTCGACGTGAAGCCCTTGTAACGGCGTCTTTTCGAGGTGTTCCGCGCTCATCTAACAAGCCTCCCGACAGATGCGGCCGCTGGGCGGCATGCCCGGCAGGTCGCCCCCTCTGTCATCGGACCTGAAAGATTCCCCGAACGACCGGCCGAAACGGCCAATCCCCGGTTTGCATCTTCGGTGGGGCGACGAGGCCTGGCCTCGCCTGCCCGCTTTCCAGAGTCGCCGACCCCCACGGTCCCTGGCGCCTGAGAGTTTCCGGGGCGGTTGCTCCTTCGGCGGCGGCTCGAACCTCAAGGTTCGACCCGCGCTCTCCCGCAGGGGGTCATAGGCTTGTAGCGCCGACGGTACCCCAGCTTTCGGCCATGTCAACGGCGTTGCGGTGGGAAACCTGCTTTGGCGCGTCGAATTGCCGGCCCGGGTCGATTGCGCACTGCACACTAGGTGACTAAAGTGCGCCCGCCGAACCCTCGGCGTGGGGCGAGCGGATTGGAGAGGAATATGGCCGGTCTTGAAGACCTGCTGGCGGAATATTTGCCGATTCTGATTTTCTTCGGGATCGCGGGCGGCTTGGCCGTCGTCGCGGTGGGCGCGTCCTATATCGTCGCCCGCCAGAAACCAGACCCGGAAAAAGTGTCCGCCTATGAGTGCGGATTCGAGGCGTTTACGGACAGCCGCGGCAAATTCGACGTCCGGTTCTATCTGGTCGCGATTCTCTTCATTATTTTCGACCTGGAAGTCGCGTTTCTGTTCCCCTGGGCGGTCGCGCTCGGGGACATCGGGGTGTATGGCTTCTGGTCGATGATGGGCTTTCTCGGCATCCTGACCGTCGGCTTCATCTACGAATGGAAGAAGGGCGCGCTCGAATGGGAGTGATGGACCAGCAAGCCCCGGTCGGCCCCGGAGCCGCGCAGGACGCGATCCTGAAGGGCGTGACCGGCGAGCTTCAGGACAAGGGCTTCGTCGTCGCCAATTTCGACAATCTGGTGAACTGGGCGCGCTCTGGCTCGCTCTGGCCGATGACCTTCGGGCTGGCCTGCTGCGCCGTCGAGATGATGCACACCGCCTGCTCCCGGTACGATCTGGACCGGTTCGGCGTCGTGTTCCGCCCGAGCCCGCGCCAGTCGGACGTGATGATCGTGGCCGGAACGCTCACCAACAAGATGGCCCCCGCGCTGCGCAAGGTCTATGACCAGATGGCCGAGCCGCGCTGGGTGATCTCCATGGGCTCCTGCGCCAATGGCGGCGGCTACTATCACTATTCCTATTCGGTGGTGCGCGGCTGCGATCGGATCGTGCCGGTCGACGTTTACGTGCCGGGCTGCCCGCCGACGGCGGAGGCGCTGCTGTACGGCGTGTTGCAGCTCCAGAAGAAGATCAAACGCACCGGCACGCTGCTGCGCTGACGGCCAGGGGACGAGAAAACCGTGGAAGACCTGGCCGAACATATCGCTGAGAACATCGGCGATATCCTGATTGGACATGAGATCCGCCTGGGCGAGTTGATTTTGACCGTCCGGCGGGATGCGATCGGCCGCGCGCTGACGTTCCTGCGCGACGATGGCGCTGTGGATTGCAAGATCCTGCTCGATGTCTGCGGCGTCGACTATCCGGACCGGCCGGAGCGGTTCGAGGTCGTCTACAATCTCCTGAGCGTCGGCCAGAACCACCGGGTGCGCGTCAAGGTGACCACGGACGAGGACACGCCCGTGCCGTCCGTCGCGGAGGTGTTCTCCGCCGCCGACTGGTTCGAGCGGGAGGCCTGGGACCTCTACGGCATCTTCTTCTCCGACCACCCGGACCTCCGGCGCATCCTCACGGACTATGGCTTCGAAGGCCATCCGCTCCGTAAGGACTTCCCGCTGACGGGGTATGTCGAGGTCCGCTACGACGACGAGGCGAAGCGCGTCGTCTACGAACCGGTGAAGCTGCAACAGGACTTCCGCAGCTTCGACTTCCTGAGCCCGTGGGAAGGCGCTCAGCGCCACCTTCCCGGCGACGAAAAGGCCGATGCGTCCGACGACGCGGCCGAAAAGACGGACTAGAGCGCATCCATGGCCGAAGCGCATATCAAGAACTACACGATCAATTTCGGGCCCCAGCATCCGGCCGCCCATGGCGTGCTGCGCATGGTGATGGAGCTGGACGGCGAGATCGTCGACCGCATCGACAGCCATATCGGCCTGCTGCATCGCGGCACCGAGAAGCTGATCGAGTACAAGACCTATCTCCAGGCGCTGCCCTATTTCGACCGGCTCGACTATGTGTCGCCGATGAACCAGGAGCACGCCTACTCGCTCGCCGTCGAGAAGCTGCTCGGCATCGCGCCGCCGCCGCGCGGCCAGTATATCCGGGTGCTGTTTTCCGAAATCTCGCGGATTTTGAACCACATCCTGAACGTCACCGCCTTCGCCATGGACGTCGGCGCCATGACGCCGATGCTGTGGGGCTTCGAGCAGCGCGAAAAGCTGATGGAGTTCTACGAAGGCGTTTCCGGCGCGCGCCTGCACGCGGCCTATTTCCGCCCGGGCGGCGTTCACCAGGACCTGCCGGCCGGCATGCTGGACGACATCGCCAAATGGTGCGACGAGTTCCCCGCCGTCGTCGACGACATGCGGGCGCTCCTGGACGGCAACCGCATCTTCAAGCAGCGGACGGTCGGGATCGGCGTCGTCTCGGAAAAGGACGCGCTGGACTGGGGCTTCACCGGCCCGATGCTGCGCGGCTCCGGCGTCGTCTGGGACCTGCGCCGCGCGCAGCCCTATGACGCCTATGACCAGATCGATTTCGACGTGCCCATCGGCAAGAACGGCGATTGCTACGACCGGTATGTCTGCCGGGTCGAGGAAATGGCCGAAAGCGTCAAGATCATCCGCCAATGCATCGAGAAGATGCCGGACGGCCCCGTCTCGACCGAGGACGGCAAGATCGCGCCGCCGAAGCGGGGCGAGATGAAGCGCTCGATGGAAGCGCTGATCCACCATTTCAAGCTGTATACCGAGGGCTATCACGTGCCGGCCGGCGAAACCTACACGGCCGTCGAGGCGCCGAAGGGCGAGTTCGGCGTCTATCTCGTCTCCGACGGCGGCAACAAGCCGTATCGCTGCAAGATCCGCGCGCCGGGCTTCGCCCATCTTCAGGCGATGGAGTTCTGCTCCAAGGGCCACATGCTGGCGGACAGCGTCGCCATCCTGGGATCGATGGACATCGTCTTCGGGGAGGTCGACCGATGAGCGGCCTCGATATCGCCCCGGATCACCTTCAGCCGGCCAGCTTCGCCTTCGACGACGCGACCATGGCCGAGGCCCAGAAGGTCGTCGCCAAGTATCCCGAGACCAAGAAGGCCAGCGCGGTGATGCCGCTGCTCGACCTCGCCCAGCGCCAGCATGACGGCTGGGTGCCGCGCGCCGCCGTGGAATATATCGCGGACATGCTGGACATGCCGTCGATCCGGGTCTGGGAGGTCGCGACCTTCTACACCATGTATTTCCTGGCCCCGAAGGGCCGGCACAAGGTGCAGGTCTGCACCACGACCCCCTGCTGGCTGCGCGGCTCCGACGACGTGGTCGCGGCGTGCAAGGCCAAGCTGGGCATCGGTTTCGGCGAAGTGACGGCGGACGGCCAGTTCAGCCTGCACGAGGTCGAATGCCTGGGCGCCTGCGTCAACGCGCCGATGGTTCAGATCGACGACGACTACTACGAGGACCTGGACAAGGCCTCGACCGAACGCATCCTCGACGCTTTCAAGGCCGGCGAAAAGCCGCCCGCCGGACCCCAGTCCGGACGGCGCGGCTCCGAGCCGGCGAAAGCGTGACCCGAGCCAGAGCGGAGAGACCGACCCCGTGCTGAAGCCCGAAGACCGCATCTTCACCAACCTCTACGGCGAAGAGCCGTGGAACCTGGACGCCGCCCGCAAGCGGGGCGACTGGGACGGCACGAAGGATATCATCCTGAAGGGCCGTGACTGGATCGTCGACGAGATGAAGAAGTCCGGCCTGCGCGGCCGTGGCGGCGCCGGCTTCCCGACCGGCCTGAAATGGTCGTTCATGCCCAAGAACGACGACGGCCTGCCGCGCTATCTCGTGGTGAACGCGGACGAAGGCGAACCCGGCACCTGCAAGGACCGGGACATGATGCGGAACGACCCGCACAAGCTGGTCGAAGGCTGTCTGCTGGCCGGCGTCGGCCTCGGCGCGACCGCCGCGTACATCTATATCCGCGGCGAATTCTTCAACGAAGCGGTCGTGCTGAACGCCGCCATCGACGAAGCCTACGCCGCCGGGCTGATCGGCAAGGACGCCTGCGGCTCCGGCTATGATTTCGACGTGTTCGTGCATCGCGGCGCCGGGGCCTATATCTGCGGCGAAGAGACGGCGCTGATCGAAAGTCTGGAAGGCAAGAAGGGCCAGCCGCGCCTGAAGCCGCCGTTCCCGGCCGCCGCCGGCCTCTACGGCCGGCCGACCACGGTCAACAATGTGGAGACGATCGCCTCCGCGCCGGCGATCCTGCGCCGGGGCGCCGAGTGGTTTTCCAGCTTCGGTCGCGAAAACAACGCGGGCACCAAGGTGTTCTGCATTTCGGGCCATGTGAACACGCCCTGCAATGTCGAGGAATCGATGAGCATCCCCATGCGGGAGCTGATCGAGAAGCATGCCGGCGGCGTGCGCGGCGGTTGGGACAATCTGCTGGCGGTGATCCCAGGCGGTTCGTCCACGCCGGTGCTGCCGAAGGCGATCTGCGACGACGTGCTGATGGACTTCGACGCGCTGCGCGAGGTTCAGAGCGGGCTCGGCACCGCCGCCGTCATCGTCATGGACAAATCGACCGATATCGTGAAGGCCTTCGCCCGGCTCTCCTATTTCTACATGCATGAAAGCTGCGGCCAGTGCACGCCGTGCCGCGAAGGCTTCGGCTGGGTCTACCGGGTGATGCAGCGCATGGTCACGGGCGACGCGCGCGTCGAGGAAATCGACATGCTGCACGAGGTCACCAAGGAAATCGAAGGCCACACCATCTGCGCCCATGGCGACGGTGGTTCCTGGCCGATCCAGGGCATGATCCGTCACTTCCGGCCGGAACTGGAGCGTCGCATCCGCGAACGCCGCCAGGCGGCAGCCTAGGCGAAGAGGGGGGACGGGGAATGCCGACACTTAAAGTCGATGGCGTCGAAGTCGAGGTCCCGCCGGGCTCGACCGTGCTTCAGGCCTGCGAGGCGGCCGGCAAGGAAGTGCCGCGCTTCTGCTATCACGACCGGCTGTCGATCGCCGGCAACTGCCGCATGTGCCTGGTCGAGATCAAGCCCGGCCCGCCGAAGCCGGCGGCGTCCTGCGCCATGCCGGCCGGCGACAATATGGAAGTCTTCACCGACAGCCCGATGGTCCACCACGCCCGCAAGGGCGTTATGGAGATGCTGCTGATCAACCATCCGCTTGATTGCCCGATCTGCGACCAAGGCGGCGAGTGCGACCTCCAGGATCAGGCGATGGGCTATGGCGGCAGCGGCAGCCGCTTCGAAGAGAACAAGCGCGCCGTCCAGGACAAGTATATGGGTCCCCTGGTCAAGACGATCATGACCCGCTGCATCCATTGCACCCGTTGCGTCCGCTTCATGGACGAGGTGGCGGGCGTGCCGGCAATCGGCGCGCTTGGCCGGGGCGGCGACATGGAGATCACGACGCTTGAGGCCGGCATCGCGTCCGAGCTTTCCGGCAACATCATCGATCTCTGCCCCGTCGGCGCGCTGACCTCGAAGCCCTATGCCTTCGTCGCGCGGCCGTGGGAGCTGACCAAGACCGAATCCGTGGATGTGATGGACGCCGTCGGCTCAAATATCCGCGTCGACGCGCGCGGACCGGAAGTCCTCCGCGTGCTGCCGCGCCTCAATGAAGAGGTCAACGAGGAGTGGATTTCGGACAAGACCCGCTTCGCCGTCGACGGCCTGCGCCGCCAGCGCCTGGACCGGCCCTATGTGCGCGGCGCGGACGGCAAGCTGAAGCCGACGAGCTGGCAGGCGGCGCTCAACGTCGTCGCCGACAAGCTAAAGGCGACGGACCCGGCGAAGATCGGCGTGATCGCGGGCGACCAGACCGACTGTGAGGCCATGTTCGCCGCGAAGGCGCTGTTCGGCGGCATGGGCGTCGCCAGCCTGGACTGCCGGCAGGACGGCATGGCGATCGCGGCCGGGACGCCGCGCGGCGGCTATATCCTGAACGCCGGCCTCGCCGGCGTCGAAGCCGCCGATCGGCTGCTGCTGATCGGCGCGGACCCGCGCGTCGAGGCGGCGGTGTTCAACGCCCGCATCCGCAAGCGCTGCCTCGCCGGCGGCTTCAAGGTCGCCGCGATAGGCGAGATCGGCGACCAGACCTATCCCGTGGAGGCGGTCGGCTTCGACCAGGCCGCCGCGTTCCTGGACGGCGCCCAGCAGCCGCTGATCATCGTCGGCGCCGGCGCCTTGGCGCGGGCCGACGGCGCGGCGGTGCTCGCCAAGGCGCGCGCGCTCGCCGTCGTCACGGACGAGTGGAACGGCTTCGGCGTGCTGCACACGGCCGCTAGCCGCGTCGGCGGGCTCGACCTCGGCTTCTTGCCGGGCGATGGCGGCCACGACGTAGCGGGCATTCTGGCCGGCGCCGAATCGGGCGAGATCGAAACGGTCTACCTGCTCGGCGCGGACGAACTGGATGCGAGCCGTCTCAAGAGCGCCTTCGTGATCTATCAGGGCGCGATCGGCGACGCCGGCGCCAACGCGGCGGACGTGATCCTGCCGGGCGCCGCCTATACCGAGAAAGACGCGACATACGTCAACACCGAAGGCCGGGCGCAGCGCGCCTTCCGCGCGGTGTTCCCGCCGGGCGAAGGCCGGGAAGACTGGGCCATTCTGCGCGCGCTCTCCGCGATGCTGGATGCGACGCTTCCCTTCGACAATCTTGGCCAGCTTCGGGCCGCGATGGAAGCGGCGGCGCCGGCGCTCGCCGAGATCGACGTTCAGGCCCCTGGCGAGTGGGGCGCGTTCGGGGTAGAAGGCGAAATCTCGTCCGACCCGCTCCGTTCCGCCGTCAAGAATTTCTACATGACCGACCCGATTTCACGCGCGAGCCCGACGATGGCTCAGTGCACCCAGGAATTCGGCCAGGCGCCGGCGGGCGAACGGACCGAAGCCCATGGTTAGTTTCTGGGACGGATATATCGGGCAGACGATCCTCATCGTCCTGCACATCCTCGTCACCGTGCTGCCGCTGATGGGCGCCGTCGCCTATCTGACGCTGGCCGAGCGCAAGGTCATCGCCTCGATGCAGCTGCGCCGGGGGCCGAACGTCGTCGGCCCGTTCGGGCTGTTGCAGCCGCTTGCGGATGGCCTGAAGCTGTTCGCCAAGGAAACCATCATCCCGGCGGGGGCGAACCCGTTCCTGTTCGTCGCCGCGCCGATGCTGACCTTCATTCTGGCGTTCGTCGCCTGGGCCGTTATCCCGGTGGACGAAGGCTGGGCCATCGCCGACATCAATGTTGGCGTGCTCTACCTGTTCGCCATTTCCTCGCTCGGCGTCTACGGCATCATCATCGCCGGCTGGGCGTCGAACTCCCGTTATCCGTTCCTGGGCGCGCTCCGCTCGGCGGCGCAGATGGTCTCCTACGAAGTTTCGATCGGCTTCGTGATCATCACGGTTCTGCTCTGCGTCGGCTCCCTGAACCTGACGGATATCGTCTTGGCGCAGTCCGGCCTCTGGTTCGCGATCCCGCTGTTCCCGATGTTCGTGATCTTCTTCGTGTCCGCCCTGGCGGAGACGAACCGGGCGCCGTTCGATCTGCCGGAAGCGGAAGCGGAGCTGGTCTCCGGTTACAACGTCGAATATTCGGCGATGACCTTCGCGCTCTTCTTCCTTGGCGAATACGCCAACATGATCCTGATGAGCGGGATGACGGTCACGCTGTTCCTGGGCGGCTGGCTGCCGATTCTGGATATCCCGCCCTTCAACTGGATCCCGGGCGTGTTCTGGTTCGCCGGCAAGACGGCGCTCGTCCTGTTCTGTTTCCTGTGGGTGCGGGCGACCTTCCCACGCTATCGCTATGACCAGTTGATGCGGCTTGGCTGGAAGGTGTTTCTGCCCTTCTCGCTGTTTTGGGTCGCGGCCACCGCCGGCGTGCTGGTGGCGTTCGACTGGCTGCCGAAATCCTGAGCGCCGGAAAGGGGTCGATCACGATGTCATTCATGGACCGCGCCGCGCGCAGCTTCCTGTTGAGCGAGCTGGTATCGGGCATGGCGCTCACCTTCAGCTACATGTTTCGCAAGAAGGTCACGCTCAACTATCCCTATGAGAAGGGGCCGCTCAGCCCGCGCTTCCGGGGCGAGCATGCGCTGCGCCGCTATCCGAACGGCGAGGAGCGCTGCATCGCCTGCAAGCTGTGCGAGGCGATCTGTCCCGCCCAGGCGATCACGATCGAGGCCGAACCCCGGGCGGACGGCAGCCGCCGCACCACCCGCTACGACATCGACATGACGAAATGCATCTATTGCGGCTTCTGTCAGGAAGCCTGCCCGGTGGATGCGATCGTCGAGGGGCCGAATTTCGAATTCGCGGCCGAAACCCGCGAGGAGCTGATGTACAACAAGCAGAAGCTTCTGGATAACGGCGATCGGTGGGAAACCGCCATCGCGCAGAATCTGGCGCAAGACGCGCCTTACCGCTAAGCGCCGGAACGGCCGGGCGCCCGAGGGGCGGGCGCCATGGCCGCGAGGGGGAGTTGAATGACCGTCGCCGCCTTATGTTTCTACTTGTTCGCCATCGTCGCCGTGGCGTCTGGCGTAATGGTGGTGACTGCGCGCAACCCCGTGCATGCGGTGTTGTTCCTGATCCTGGCGTTCTTCAACGCCGCCGGGCTGTTCGTGCTGCTGGGCGCGGAGTTCCTGGCGATGGCGCTGGTCGTCGTCTATGTGGGCGCGGTCGCCGTGCTGTTCCTGTTCGTCGTCATGATGTTGGACGTGAACTTCCAGGAGCTGAGGGCAGGGGCGGCCCGGTATATGTCGATAGGCGGGCTGATCGGCCTCGCGCTGCTGGCTGAGCTGGGGCTCGCCATCGGCGGCATGCATATCGGCGACGCGCCGCTTGTCGGCGGCGCCCTGCCGACGCCGCCCGCCGATCAGGTGGAGAACACCCGCGCGCTCGGCCGCGTGCTCTATACGGACCTGTTCGTGCTGTTCCAGGTCGCCGGCCTGATCCTGCTCGTCGCCATGATCGGCGCGATCGTGCTGACCTTGCGCCGCCGGCCCGGCGTGCGCCGGCAGCGCATCGCCGAGCAGTTGGAGCGGACGCCCGCCAGCGCCGTCGAAGTCGTCAAGGCTCCGCTTGGGGGAGGCGCGCAATGACCATCGGTCTCGGCCATTATCTCGCCGTCGCCGCCGTGCTGTTCACGCTCGGCATATTCGGCGTGTTCCTGAACCGGCGGAACGTGATCGTCATTCTGATGTCGGTCGAACTGATGCTGCTCGCCGTCAACATCAATCTGGTCGCGTTTTCGGCCTATCTCGGCGATCTGAGCGGTCAGGTCTTCGCCATGTTCATCTTGACCGTGGCGGCGGCGGAGGCCGCCATCGGCTTGGCTATCCTCGTCGTCTACTTCCGCAACCGCGGCTCGATCGCGGTCGAAGACGTCAGCATGATGAAGGGCTGAGAGTCCGATGAACGCCCTCTACGTCATTGCGATCTTCCTGCCCTTGGCCGGCGCGCTCGCCGCCGGCCTGTTCGGGCGCAGCCTCGGCGATCGCGGCTCCCAGATCGTCACCTGCGGCGGCCTGATCCTGGCGGCGGTGATTTCGATCGTCGCTTTCATCGATATCGGCCTCGGCCACGATCCGCGCAGCGTCGAACTGTTCCGCTGGATCGAATCCGGCAATTTCGAAGCGGCCTGGGCGCTCCGGCTGGATACGCTGTCCGTGGTGATGATGTGCGTCGTCACCATCGTTTCGGCCTGCGTGCACGTCTATTCCGTCGGCTATATGAGCCACGACCATTCCAAGCCGCGCTTCATGGCGTATCTGTCCCTGTTCACCTTCGCCATGCTGATGCTGGTGACGGCGGACAATCTGGTGCAGATGTTCTTCGGCTGGGAAGGCGTGGGCGTCTGCTCCTACCTTTTGATCGGCTTCTGGTACGAACGACCGAGCGCCAACGCCGCCGCGATGAAGGCCTTCATCGTCAACCGGGTCGGGGACTTCGGCTTCGCGCTCGGCATCTTCGGCGTCTTCCTGCTGTTCGATACCGTATCCTTCGACACGATCTTCGCCGCCGCCGCCCAGTTCACCGACGCCCGCATCCACTTCCTCGGCATGGACATGGACGCGCTGGAGACGCTCTGCTTCCTCCTGTTCATCGGCGCCATGGGCAAGTCGGCGCAGCTCGGTCTGCACACCTGGCTGCCGGACGCGATGGAAGGCCCCACGCCGGTCTCCGCGCTGATCCACGCCGCGACCATGGTGACGGCGGGCGTGTTCATGGTCTGCCGCCTCTCGCCGATCTTCGAATATGCGCCGAACGTGCTGGCCTTCGTCACCGTGATCGGCGCCTTCACCGCCTTCTTCGCGGCGACCGTCGGGCTGACCCAGTTCGACATCAAGCGGGTCATCGCCTATTCGACCTGCTCGCAGCTCGGCTACATGTTCTTCGCAGCCGGCCTTTCCGCCTACCCGGCGGCCATGTTCCATCTCACCACGCACGCCTTCTTCAAGGCGCTGCTGTTCCTCGGCGCGGGCTCGGTCATTCACGCCCTTTCCGACGAGCAGGACATGCGGCGCATGGGCGGCGTCAAGGGCCATATCCGGCAGACCTATATCCTGATGTGGATCGGCAGTCTGGCGCTCGCCGGGGTCGGGATTCCGGGCGTGATCGGCTTCGCCGGCTTCTATTCCAAGGATATGATCCTGGAGGTGGCCTACGGCGCCCATAGCATTCCGGGCTTCATCGCCTTCGCGCTCGGGATCGCGGCGGCCTGCATGACCGCCTTCTACTCCTGGCGGCTGTTGTTCATGACCTTCCACGGCGCCCCCAGGGCGGACGAGAAGGTGATGGCGCATGTGCACGAATCGCCGCCGGTCATGCTCTGGCCGCTCTATGTCCTGGCGTTCGGCGCGGTCGTTTCCGGCCTGGCGCTCTACGGCCCGTTCGTCGGCCATCACTGGCAGGAATTCTGGGGCAACTCCATCGTGATCCTCGCGGGTCCCGACGGGCACGACATCCTGCACCACGCCCATGAAGTGCCCTTCTGGGTGAAGGCGCTGCCGGTCGTGGTGACGCTGCTCGGCATCTGGCTCGCCTGGCGCTTCTACGTCGCGCGGCCGGATTTGCCGGCGACGATGGTCCAGGCGTTCGACGGCCTGCACAAGTTCTTCTTTAACAAGTGGTACTTCGACGAAGCCTACGACTTCCTGTTCGTGCGCCCGGCGAAATGGCTGGCCCGCCAGCTCTGGCAACGGGGCGACGTCGGCGTCATCGACCGCTTCGGCCCGGACGGGATTTCGTCCCTCGCGCGCCGCGTCGCCGCCGCCGCGAGCCGGATGCAGACCGGCTACGTCTACCACTATGCCTTCGCCATGCTGATCGGGGTCGTCGCCCTGGTCGCCTGGCGGCTGATCCAGCAGGGAGCCTGAGCCGCCATGGAGTCCGCATCCGGCGCGCCCCTTCTTTCGGTCATCACCTTCGGCCCCCTGGTCGGAGCGCTGCTGATCCTGCTGTTCGCGCGTGGCGAAGACCGCGCCCAGAACGCCCGCTGGGTCGCGCTCTGGACGTCGGGCCTGACGTTTATCGTCTCGCTGGTGGTCTGGTCCCAGTTCGATCCCGGCGCCACCGGCTTCCAGATGAAGGAACGCTACGACTGGCTGCCGGAGTACAACATCGCCTTCCAGCTCGGCGTGGACGGCATTTCGTTCTATTTCGTCCTGCTGTCGACCTTCCTGACGCCAATCTGCGTGCTCGCGTCGTGGACATCGGTGACGCGCCGGGTCAGCGAGTATATGGCGGCGTTCCTGGCGCTCGAGACCTTCATGGTCGGCATGTTCTGCGCGCTCGACCTGATCGCCTTCTACGTCTTCTTCGAAGGCGTGCTGATCCCGATGTTCCTGATCATCGGCATCTGGGGCGGCGCGCGGCGCATCTATGCGTCCTTCAAGTTCTTCCTCTACACGCTGCTCGGCTCCGTTCTGATGCTGGTCGCGATCATCGCGATGATCGTCGTCGTCGGCGGGTCCAGCATCGAGGACGCGCAGCTCTTCAGTTTCTCGCCGGGCATGCAGACCTGGCTGTGGCTGGCCTTCTTCGCCTCGTTCTCCGTGAAGATGCCCATGTGGCCGGTGCACACCTGGCTGCCGGACGCCCACGTGGAAGCGCCGACGGCCGGCTCCGTCATCCTGGCCGGCGTGCTCTTGAAGATGGGCGGCTACGGCTTCCTGCGCTTCTCGCTGCCGATGTTCCCGGACGCGTCGGAATATTTCGAGCCGCTGATCTACACCCTCAGCATCATCGCGATCATCTACACCTCGCTCGTGGCGCTCGCCCAGGAGGATATGAAGAAGCTGATCGCTTATTCGTCCGTCGCCCATATGGGCTACGTGACGCTCGGAATCTTCACCGGCAACGCCCAGGGCGTCGAAGGCGCGGTGTATCAGATGCTGAGCCACGGCATCGTTTCGGCCGCGCTCTTCCTGTGCGTCGGCGTCGTCTACGACCGGATGCACACCCGCGAGATTTCCCGCTATGGCGGCCTCGTGAACCGCATGCCGCGCTACGCGGCCGTGATGATGGTGTTCACCATGGCCTCGGTCGGCCTGCCCGGCACCAGCGGCTTCATCGGCGAGTTCCTGGTTTTGGCGGGCGCGTTCCTGGCCAATACCTGGGTCGCGGCGCTCGCGGCGACGGGTCTCGTCCTCGGCGCGGCCTACATGCTGATGCTTTACCGCCGGGTCATCTTCGGCCGGCTTGAGCATGACGACCTGAAAAACATCGAGGACCTGACCTGGCGCGAGTCCGCGGTGTTCGCGCCGATGGTCCTGCTGGTGCTCTGGATGGGCATCTATCCCTCGACCTTCCTTGACGGCATCCAGCCGGCCGTGGCGGAGACGCTGCGTCAGGCCGAGGCCACCACCGCATCCCTGGCGACGGGCGCGCAATCGCTGCTCGCCGATCTGCGCTAGGGAGGGAATAGGCACAATGGCGGCTCCCCTGCTTCCCGAAATTCTGCTGGCGATTGTCGGCATGGCGTTCCTGATGATCGGCGTGTTCGTCGGCGACAAGGCCGCGAAGCCGTTGACCTATGCGGTCGCCCTGGCGCTGATCGGGGCGTTCGTCGTCGCCGTTCTGGCGCCGGCTGGGCCGGCGTTTAGCGGCCTGTTCGTAGCGGACAAGTTGTCGACGTTCGCCAAGGCGCTGATCGCCATCGGCGTCGCCGCGACGGCGCTGATGGCCGCGGGGCGCGTCGCGCCGGCGGACGGGTCCGGCCCCATGCGGTTCGAACAGCCGGTGCTGATGCTGTTCGCCGCCATCGGCATGATGCTGATGGTCTCCGCGAATGACCTGATGTCGCTCTATGTCGGCCTCGAGCTGCAAAGTCTGGCGCTTTACGTTCTGGCCGCGATCCGGCGGGATTCGCTGCGCGCGACGGAAGCGGGCCTCAAATATTTCGTCCTGGGCGCGCTCTCCTCCGGCATGCTGCTCTATGGCGCCGGCCTGATCTACGGCTATACGGGCGCGACGGGCTTCGACGCGATCGCCGAACGGATCGTCGCCATGGGAACGCCGAGCGTCGGGCTGATCATCGGCATCGTGTTCCTGCTGGCCGGCCTCGCATTCAAGGTATCGGCGGCGCCGTTCCATATGTGGACGCCCGACGTCTACGAAGGCGCCGATACGCCCATCACCGCGTTCTTCGCGGCCGCGCCCAAGGCGGCGGCGCTCGCGCTGTTCGCCCGGGTGATGGCGGACCCGCTGGCCGGCGCCGCGGACGCCTGGGGCCAGATCGTCGCGACCATCGCGGCTCTGTCCGTGGTCATCGGCGCCTTCGGCGCGCTCGCCCAGCGCAATATCAAGCGGCTGATGGCCTACAGCTCGATCGGCCATGTGGGCTTCGCCCTGATCGGCCTCGCGGCGGCGTCCGAAGCGGGCGTGCGCGGGCTTCTGATCTACACGGCGATCTATCTGTTCATGAACCTCGCGGCCTTCGCCTGCGTCATGGCGATGCGGCGGGACGGCGCGGCGGTCGAAAGCATCGACGATCTGGCCGGCGCCAGCCGTACCCATCCCTTCATGGCAGCGGCGTTGGCGGCGGTGCTCTTTTCCATGGCTGGCATTCCGCCGCTGGCGGGCTTCTTTGGCAAATTCGCGGTGCTGACGGCCGCGGTGGACGCCGAGCTCTATATCCTGGCCGTCATCGGCGTGGTCGCCAGCGTGGTGAGCTGCTTCTATTACATCCGCCTGATCAAGATCATGTATTTCGATGAGGCGACGGACGCGCTCGACGGGCCGATGGCGCGCGATCTTTCGGTCGTGCTGGGCTTGGCGACGGCGGTCATCCTGCTCTTTATCGTAATTCCGGGTCCGATCGTGACCGAGGCGACGGCGGCGGCGCAAGAGCTCTTCCAGCGTTGACCGACCCCAAGAACCGCGCGGCGCCGGGCGGCTGGCGCCTGCAGCGCTTCGACAGCATCGACAGCACCAACGCCGAAGCCATCCGCCAGGCCAAGGCCGGCGCGGCTGCCGGCCTCGCCATCTCGGCGCGCGGCCAAACCCAGGGGCGGGGGCGCAGCGGCCGCTCCTGGTCGACCCTTGGCGACGACCTCGCGCTGACCGTGCTGATCCGGCCGCGCGTCAAACCGGCGTTCGCCGCCACCGCCAGCTTCGTCGCCGCCGTCGCGGTGCACGATCTCGCCCGCGCCGTGTTGCCGCCGGACGCGCCGCTCGCGATCAAATGGCCGAACGACGTCATGATCGGCGATGAGAAACTTTGCGGCATTCTGCTGGAGGCGTCTTCGGACGGCGCCGGCATGATCGACTGGCTGGCGATCGGCATCGGCGTCAATCTGGCGCCGGACGACGCGCGCGACATTCCCCATGCGATCGATCTGGTCAGCGCCGGCGGCGAGCGGCTGACGCCGGACGACGCGGCCGACCGGCTGCTGGCGCATCTGGAGCGCTGGCTCGACGTTTGGCTGGCGGAGGGGTTCGCGCCCATCCGCCAGGCCTGGCGGGAGCGCGCCCGCGATCTCGGCCGCCGCGTCGTCGCCCGTCTGCCGAACGAATCCATCGAAGGCGTGGCCCGCGACCTTGCGCCGGACGGCGCGCTGGTGCTGGAGTTGGCGGACGGCGGTCGCCGCCTGATCGCGGCCGGCGACGTGTTTCCATTGGCCGAAGGCGCCTGACCCATGCTGCTCGCGATCGACGCAGGCAACACCAACACCGTATTCGCCGTGTATGACGGCGACGTGCAGCGCGGCATCTGGCGCGCGGCGACCGACACGCGCCGGACCGCGGACGAGCATTTCGTCTGGCTCGCCCAGCTGATGGGCGTGGAAGGCGTGGAGCGGGACCAGATCGACGCCGCCATCATCTCGACCGTCGTGCCCGCGTCCCTTTTCAATCTTACCCGCCTCTGCCAGCGCTATTTCGATGTGGACGCCATCGTCGTCGGCGACCCCGGCGTCGATCTCGGCATTCGCGTGATGCTGGACAACCCGGCGGAAGTCGGCGCGGACCGTCTGGTGAACGCCGTCGCCGCCAAATCCGCCTATGGCGGCCCGCTGATCTTGATCGACTTCGGCACCGCCACCACTTTCGACGTGATCGACGGCGAAGGGGACTATGTCGGCGGCATCATCGCGCCCGGCGCCAACCTTTCCATGGAAGCCTTGCATATGGCGGCGGCGAAGCTGCCGCTGGTCGCGGTGCGCCAGCCGCAGCAGGTCGTCGGCCGCAGCACGGTTCAGGCGATGCAGTCCGGCATCTTTTATGGTTATGTAAGCTTGATCGAAGGGCTGGTTGGGCGCATTCGTAGCGAGCGGGAGGAGCCGGACCTGCGCGCCATCGCCACGGGCGGCCTCGCGCCGCTCTTCTATGGCGCAACCGACTCCATACACGCGGTCGACCGCGACCTGACATTGCGCGGTCTCTTGGAAATTTATGAACGGAATGCCTCTTGAATAGCGATAACCTGATCCTGCCCGTTCCGGGCGACGACGAAGTCTTGTTCGTCGCGCTCGGCGGGCTTGGCGAAATCGGCATGAACCTTGCGCTCTATGGTCATGCCGGCCAATGGATCGCCGTCGACATGGGCGTGACCTTCGGCGACGAGGATACGCCGGGCGTCGACGTCATCGTCCCCGACATTTCCGTGATCGACAAGCTGGGCGACAAGCTGGCCGGCGTGCTGATCACCCACGCGCACGAAGATCACATCGGCGCCATTCCCTATCTCGCGGGCCGGTTCAAATGCCCGGTCTATTGTTCGCCCTTCGCCGCCGCCTTCCTGCGTCGCAAGCTGGACGACGATGGCGGCAAGGCCGGCAAGCGCATCAAGATCGTCGAAATCCCCTCCGGCGGGCGCCGGGACGTCGGCCCCTTCGACGTCGAAATCATTCCGATGCCCCACTCGGTGCCGGAAGCCCATCTGACGGCGCTTCGCTCCAAGGCGGGGCTCGTGGTCCACACCGGCGACTGGAAGCTCGATCCCGACCCTGTCGTGACCGGTCCGGCGGACGAAGCGCGCCTGGCGGCCCTTGGCGAGGAAGGCGTGGCGGCCGTCGTCGGCGACAGCACGAACGCCCTCCGGGAAGGCTGGACCCGCAGCGAGGCCGAGCTCGCCGAGCCCATCGCCGAGCTCATTCGCAACCGGGACCGCCGGGTTCTCTTCGGCTGCTTCTCCTCCAATGTGGCGCGCCTGCGCACCATCGCGTCGGCCGCCGAGGCGGCGGGACGGGAAGTCGGCCTCGTCGGCCGGTCCCTCTGGCGCATGCACGACGTGGCCGGCGCCTGCGGCTACCTGAAGGGCATGCCGCGCTTTCTGCGCGAGGACGAACTGGCGCTGCTGCCGGCCCATAAGATGGTCGCGATCTGCACCGGCAGCCAGGGCGAGCCCCGCGCCGCGCTCCATCGCATCGTCGACGGCCAGCACCGCCATGTGGAGGTCGATGCGGCCGATACGGTGGTCTTCTCCTCCCGGGACATTCCCGGCAACGAAAAGGCCATCGGCCGCTTGCAGAACCGGCTGGTCGCGATGGGCGTCGACGTGGTGACGGACGGCACGTCGAAAGTGCACGTTTCAGGCCACCCCGCCCGCGACGAGATCAAGCATCTCTACGGGCTTCTGAAGCCGGCGCGGGTGCTGCCCGCCCATGGCGAGGGCCGGCATCTCCATGCCCACGCCCAGTTCGCCAAGGAAATCGGCGTGCCCGAAACGCAAGTGGCGTTCAACGGCGATATCATGCGGCTCGCCGGCGGCCCGTTCGAGGAAGTGGGCAAGTGCAAGGTCGGCCAGATCGGGCTCGACGGTTCGGCTCGCGTCGCGCTCGATGGCGACGCGCTGCGCGACCGGCGGCGCATGCGGGTCGACGGCGTGGCGATGATCACGGTCGTCCTGGACGAGGATTGCGATCTCGCCGCCGACAGCATGGTCACGCTCGCCGGCCTCGAAGCGGCGACGGACGAGGACCTGCTGGGCGAGATGGAAGAAGCCATCGACGAAGCGGTCGAGGACCTTTCGCGCAAGGCGCGGAAATCCGACGACCCGGTCGAGGACGCCGCCCGCTCGGCGCTCCGCCGCATCCTGCGCAAGCGCATCGGCAAGCGCCCCCACATCAGCGTCCACGTGGCGCGGGTGTAAGGCGGCGCGCCCGAAGGCTCAGCCCTCGTTCAGCACCTCTCTCAGGCCGGCGGCGATTTCTTCCGGCGTCGTGCCCATGCTGAAATGGCGGGCGAAGCCGCCGTCCGCCCGCATCACGTAGATGAAGGACGTGTGCGCCATCATGTAGGGGGATTTTTCGTCCGCCGGTTCTTCCTTGGCGTAATAGACGCGGTAGACCTTCGCGGCTTCCTTGATCTGCTCCGGCGTGCCGGTGAGGCCGATCATCGTCGGGTAGAAATTCTCCGCGTACTCCTGCACCACGTCCGGCGTATCCCGTTCCGGGTCCACGGTGATGAAGATCGGCTGGAACTGCTTCGCTTCTTCCGGCTTCAGCAGGTCCAGGCCGTCGGCGATGGCGATCAGTTCGGTCGGGCAGATGTCGGGGCAATAGGTGAAGCCGAAATAGACGATCATCGGGCGGCCCGCGAAGTTCGCCTCGGTCACGGTTTCGCCGGCGCCGTTCACCAGTTCGAACGGCCCGCCGATCGTCGGCTGGCCCATCAGGCCGCCGGATGTGGTCGGGCCGCCTTCGAGCACCTTCACCGCGAAGACGGCGATGCCGACCGCGACGGCCAGCGTCAGCCCGGCGACGCCGTAGATTACCCAACGCATCCAAATGGCTCCTTTGCTATCGGCGGTTCAGCGCCGCCGCGACGCGGGCGATATCGAACAAGGCGCGCCACAGGGTTCGAACGTCCGACGACCCGGTGCGCTTCACCTCGATCTCGGCCTGAATCAGCCGGTCGATGGCGAGCGACAGCCTTTGTCGCGGCCAGCGACGCGCCTGGGCTTCGAATGCGGCCTTGCGCTTGAAGAAGATCGGCGGCCGCATTTTGGCGAGGGCCGGCTCCAGCCCGTCGGTCTCCGCCTTGGCGACGACGGAGCGCAGTCGGACGAGATGGCCCATGAGCGCCCGCAGAATCTGTATGGGCTGCGCGCCGGCGCCGATCAGCCGGTCGAAGGCGCGGTGGCAGCCTGTCAGGTCGCCGCTGGCGACCGCGTAGACGAGGTCGTCCACGCCCGCCGTCCCGGCGTCGCCGATCGCGGCGACCGCGTCGTCCAGGTCCAGCCGCCCGCCGTCGCCCGCATACAGCACCAGCTTCTCGATCTCCATCCGCGTCGCCGCGCGGTCGGCCCCGAGCCGGGCCTGCACATAGCCGCGCGCGTCCGGCGTAAGGCTGACATTGTTCCCCTTGAGCGCCTGGTCAAGCAGCGTCTGCAGCGCCCGGCCCTCGTCCGCGTAGCAGGGGATCGCAGCGGCGGTTCCGGCGCCCTCGAACAGTTTCACCAGGGCGGCGTCCCGGCGCAGCGCGCCCGCCTCCGCGACGATCAGGCTATCGCCGATGGGTTCTTTCACCACGTCGGCCAGGAGGCGGGCGTGATCGCCGGTCAGGCCGCGCAGGCGGATGACGCGGCGTCCGCCGCCGAAGGCGATCGCCGCCGCTTCATCGGCGAGACGCGCCGGATCGGCGGTTAGCGCCTGGGCGTCCAGCAGGACCACCCGAAACGGATCGTCCAGGTCGGGCGCGACCGTCTTGGCCATGGTCGTCGCCAGCTCGCGCACCTGGCCCGCATCCGCGCCATAGATCAGGCAGGCCCGCAGCTCCGCAGGGGGCGATTTGACGAAGCGGTCGATCTCCCGCGCCGCGACCTTCATCGCCTGGCGCTCACCGGACGCCGCCCGCCCGCGCCGTCGCGGACTCGGCGACCAGGTGGGCGAGCCGCTCGGCCGCCCGTTCCCGCGCCGCCCGTTCGGCCGCGAGATTGGCGTAGTCGGAGACCAGCACGTTGTAGGCTTCCTGAACCCGAACGGTTCCGGTAAGCGGCGGCGTTTCCGGCGCTGCGTCCAGGCGCGCCATGCGCCATTTGGCGGAAACGATCATGCCCCGGCGAATGACGTCGCCCCGCTTGTCGATGGCCAGAACGCTGACGGTCTCGGAAAGGGTCACGTTCATGCGGTATTCCGGGACGCGATCGTCGGCGAAGGCGCGGCGGAGGGCGGCGCGCATGACCTGGCCCGGCCGGTCGGCGATGGGCGCGACCTCGACCGCGAGCCGGCCGGCGCCGCCATCGGCCCGTTCGCCGTATAGCGGCTGAAACCCGCAGGCGGCGAGCGCCAGCAGGCTGAGAAGCAGCCCCGTTCTACGCCACCACATTGACGATGCGGTTCGGCACGACGATCACTTTGCGCGGCGCCTTGCCGTCCAGATAGCGCTGGACGTTCGGGTCCGCCAGCGCGGCCGTCTCCAGCGCGTCCTTGGCCGTGTCCCGCGCGGTTTCGATGGACGCCCGAAGCTTGCCGTTGACCTGAACGGCGATGGTGATCGTATCGTCCACCACAAGCGCCGGGTCGGCCGTCGGCCACGGCGCCTCCGCCAGCAGTTCGGCATGGCCGAGGCCCGCCCACATTTCCTCGCCGATATGGGGCGCGATCGGCCCGATCAGCCGCACCAGCGCCTCCACGCCTTCCCGGTAGGCGAAGGCCATGTCGTCGCCGTCGCCCTTGGCGTCCACCAGGGCGTTGGTCAGCTCGCGGATGCGGGCGACCGCGCGGTTGAAGTGGAATTTCTCCAGGTCCTCGGTCACGCCGGCGATCGCCTTGTGGACCGCGCGCCTGAGCGCCGTCGCCGGTTCGCCGAAGGTCGCCGGCGCCGCGACCGGGTCAAGCGATGCCGACGGCTGGTCCAGCAGACGCCACAACCGATTGATATAGCGCCACGCGCCCTCGACGCCGCTTTCCGTCCACTCCAAGTCCCGCTCCGGCGGGCTGTCGGACATCATGAACAGGCGGGCGGTGTCCGCGCCGTAGGTTTCCAGAATGTTTTCGGGATCGACGACGTTCTTCTTGGACTTGGACATCTTTTCCGAGCGGCCAAGCCGGATCGGCTTGCCGGTATCGATCTCGACGCCGCCGTCGCCGGCTTTCTCCACCTCGCTTGGCGTCAGCCAGCGGCCGTCCTCGGCCCGGTAGGTTTCGTGGCAGACCATGCCCTGGGTGAACAGGCCCGTGAACGGTTCGCCCGATTGCAGGTTCACATAGCCGCAATCCCTGAGCGCCCGCATGAAAAAGCGGGAATACAGGAGATGCAGCACCGCATGCTCGACGCCGCCGACATACTGATCGACCGGCATCCAATAATCGTGCGCCTCGGCGTCGAACGCCCGGTCGTCCAGACCCGGCGCGGTGAAGCGGGAGAAGTACCAGGAGCTTTCGAAGAAGGTGTCGAACGTGTCCGTCTCGCGCGTCGCCGGCTTGCCGCAGCAGGGGCAATCCACATGCTTCCAGGTGGGGTGGCGGTCGAGCGGATTGCCCGGCAGATCGAAGTCCACGTCTTCCGGCAGGGTGACCGGCAGGTCCGCTTCCGGCACGGGCAAGACGCCGCAATCCTCGCAATGGATCATCGGCACCGGGCAGCCCCAATAGCGCTGGCGCGAAACGCCCCAGTCCCGCAGGCGGTAGACGGTCGTCGCCTCCCCGTCGCCCGCCGCTTCCAGCCGCTTGGCGACGGCGGCTTTCGCCGCCTCGACTTCCATGCCGTCCAGGAATTCGGAATTGTAGATCTTGCCGGGGCCGACATAGGCCTCGTCGCCGACCTCGAAGCTGGCGGCGTCCGCGTCTGGCGGCAGCACGACGGGGACCACCGGCAGGTCGTACTTGCGAGCGAAATCCAGGTCGCGCTGGTCATGGGCGGGGCAGCCGAAGATCGCGCCGGCGCCATATTCCATCAGCACGAAATTGGCGATGTAGATCGGCAGCGTCATCCCCGGAACCAGGGGGTGGCGGGCCTTCAGCCCTGTCGCATAGCCCTGCTTCTCGGCTTTCTCGATCGCGGCCTCGGAGGTGCCGATGCGCCGGCATTCCTCGATGAACGCGGCGGCCGCCGGATCGCTCGCCGCCAGCTCGGCGGCCAGCGGGTGGTCGGGCGACAGCGCGCAGAAGGACGCGCCGTAGAGCGTGTCCGGGCGCGTCGTGAACACTTCCAGGCGGTCGTCCCGGCCTTCCAGCGCAAAGAACACCGAAGCGCCGGTCGATCGTCCGATCCAGTTTTCCTGCATCAGCCGCACCCGGTCCGGCCAGCGGTCGAGGGTTTTCAGGGCGGCGAGCAGGTCGTCGGCGTATTCGGTGATCTTCAGGAACCACTGGGCGAGCTTGCGCCGCTCGACCGGCGCGTCGGATCGCCAGCCGCGCCCGTCGATCACCTGCTCGTTCGCCAGCACCGTATTCTCGACCGGGTCCCAGTTCACCCAGCTCTCGCGCTTGTAGGCGAGGCCCTTCTTCACGAAATCGATGAACATGCGCTGTTCGTGCTTGAAATATTCGGGCTCGCAGGTGGCGAGCTCCCGGGACCAGTCATAGGCGAGGCCCATGCTTTTCAGCTGGTCGCGCATGGTCTTGATGTTCTGGCGCGTCCAGGCGCCCGGATGCACCTTGGCGTCGAACGCCGCGTTTTCCGCGGGCAGGCCGAATGCGTCCCAGCCCATGGGGTGCAGCACATTGAAGCCCTGGGCGCGCTTGTAGCGGGCGACCACGTCGCCCAGCGTGAAGTTGCGCACGTGGCCCATGTGGATGCGCCCGGAGGGATAGGGAAACATCTCCAAGACGTAGTATTTCGGGCGCGACGGATCGACGGTCGCCTTGAAGACGGCGCGGTCTTCCCAAACGCCGCGCCATTTCGCCTCGGATTCGGCGACGTTGTACCGCGCCATGTGCTGCTAGCTCCGCCAGAAAAATGCGCCGTCGCGGCCATTGGCGACGGCGAAAGCAAGTCATACCGGATCGGGCCGGCGAGACAACCCGCCCTTTGGCCGCGCCCTGGACGGCTGGAACGCCGGTCCGCCTACGGCTCAGGCGCCGCCGCGCACCTCGACCGAGGCCACCCTGAGCTCCCGTGCGCGCTCGAGGATGCGGTTCTCGATGTTGACGGCCGTGCTGGAATCGAGCGGCGCCGGCGTCCACCGTCCGCCGCGCGCTTCCTCCTTGAACACGGCGACGCGAAGGCCGTCTGCTCGCAACTGCCGGTCCAGGATAAAGACGCTCAGCTTGAAGCGCTCGTTCGGCGCTTCCGGCGGGGAATACCAGTCCGTAATGATGACGCCGCCGAATGGGTCTGCGGACGAGAGCGGCATGAACGACACGGTGTCGAGCGACGCCCGCCAGAGATAGCTGTTCACGGCGACGCCGCCACCGCCGCCGCCGCCGCCGGCATCGTCGTCATCGCCTCCTAGCAGGTTCAGGCCGAGGCCTTCCTTGCCGAAGATGCTGTCGTCAACGCTTGTGTCATAGGCATCGACGCCGCCTTTGCGTTTGCGCTGGCTGGTTGGGTAGACAGTCCCGTCGCTGGACAGGTCGCCGCAACCCGAAAGTCCGATAGCGGCGACGGCCAGCGCGATCATGGCGGTGCGCATGGGTATGAGCCTCCATATGGCCAAGTAGCGCTTCTATCTCATTAGGTAGCGTTTTGACAGCCGAGTTTGAAGACCCGGCGGCCATGGCAGACGGATAGTCCAGCGGCTATCATGTCGCATCGTTCGATCCCGCTGGAGCATTCCCCGCCCATGAGCCTCGCCGTCGCCATTCAAATGGACCCGATCGAAACCGTCGATATCGATGCGGATTCGACCTTTGTGCTTGGCCTTGAGGCGCAGGAGCGCGGCCATGCGCTCTGGCACTATCTGCCGAGCGCGCTCTCGTTCAAGGATGGGCGCGTGACTGCGCACGCCCAGCGCCTGGAGCTCCGTCGGGAAAAGGGACGCCACTTCACCAAGGGGCCGCTGGAGGTCATCGATCTCGCCGCGATGGATGTGGTGCTGATGCGCCAGGACCCGCCGTTCGACATGGCCTATATCACCGCGACCCATATCCTGGAGCATATTCACCCGGAAACCCTGGTGGTGAACGATCCGGCGTCGGTCCGGAACGCGCCGGAGAAGCTGTTCGTCACCCATTTCGAAGGCGTGATGCCGCCGACGCTGATCTCCTCCGACCGTCGGGAAGTGCTGGCTTTCCGGGAAGAGCACGAGGACATCATCGTGAAGCCGCTGTTCGGCAATGGCGGCGCCGGCGTGTTTCACATCAAGCCGGGCGACGAGAACCTTACGGCGCTGCTGGAGCTGTTCACCGAGTTCTATCGCGAGCCGGTGATCGCCCAGCGCTATCTGCCGGAGGTGCGGGACGGCGACAAGCGGGTCATCCTGGTCGATGGCGAACCGGTGGGCGCGATCGACCGGGTGCCGGCTGCCGGCGAGGCCAGGGCGAACATGCATGTGGGCGGCCAGGCGATCAAAGCCGGCCTCACCGAGCGGGACCTGGAATTATGCCGCGCCATCGGCCCGGCCCTGAAGGAACGCGGGCTGATCTTCGTCGGGATTGACGTGATCGGCGACTATCTGACCGAAATCAACGTGACCTCGCCGACCGGCTTGCAGGAAATCAACCGCTTCGATGGCGTAAAGCTCGAAGCGACCATCTGGGACGCCATTCACGCCCGTCTCGAAGACCGCCCCGGCGGCTCCGCTTAAGCGCGGCCGGCGCGGGGCGAAAGGTCCATGTCCGGCGCCATAGCCCGTGTCGCAACCGTGGCGTTTCATGGCGTCGAGGCGGCGCCGGTAGACGTGCAGGCGCACCTCGCCGGCATGGGCGCGCCGACGTTCACGGTCGTCGGATTGCCGGACAAGGCGGTCGCGGAAAGCCGGGAGCGGGTGCGGGCGGCCTTGTTCGCCCTGGGCCTCGCCATGCCGCTGGAGCGGGTCACCATCAATCTGGCGCCGGCGGACATGGCGAAGGAAGGCAGTCACTACGACCTGCCGATCGCCCTGGCGCTGCTGGCCGCGATGGAAGCGGCGCCGGCCGCCCTGCTCGACGAATGGGTGGCGTTCGGCGAACTGGCGCTGGACGGCGCGCTGTTGCCGGTGGCGGGGGCGTTGCCGGCCGCCTTGAACGCGCTGGCGCGGGGCCGGGGCCTGATCTGTCCCGCCGACAACGGCCCGGAGGCGGCCTGGGCCGGCGGCGTCGACGTGCTGGCGCCGGCGTCGCTGCTCTCCCTCCTGAACCATTTCAAGGGCGTCTCGACCCTGGCCGCGCCGAAGCCGGCGCCGCCGAAGCGCGCGGCGGATCGGCTCGACCTGAAGGACGTGCGGGGCCAGGAAACGGCGAAACGCGCGCTCGAGGCGGCGGCGGCCGGCGGCCATAATCTCCTGCTCGTCGGGCCGCCAGGGTCCGGCAAGAGCATGCTCGCCGCCCGGCTGCCGAGCATTCTGCCGCCGCTCTCGCCGGAAGAGGCGCTGGAAAGCTCGATGATCCATAGCGTCGCGGGGCTGACGACGGGCGGCGGCATTCTGGGCGACCGGCCGTTTCGGGACCCGCACCATTCGGCCTCCATGCCGGCGCTGGTCGGCGGCGGCGTCCGCGCGCGGCCGGGCGAGATTTCCCTCGCCCATAACGGCGTGCTGTTTCTGGACGAGTTGCCGGAGTTCCCGCGCGGCGTCCTGGAAGCCCTGCGCCAGCCGCTGGAATCCGGGCGGGCGGTCGTTTCGCGCGTCAACGGCCATTTCACCTATCCGGCGCGCACGCAGTTGATCGCGGCGATGAACCCCTGCCGCTGCGGCTTCGCGGACGACCCGACGCGCGGCTGCGGCCGCCAGCCGAAATGCGTGGCGGACTATATGAACCGCCTGTCGGGCCCGCTGCTCGACCGGATCGACATAAAGGTCGAGGCGCCGCGGGTGACCGCCGCCGATCTCGCCCTGCCGCCGCCGACGGAAGGGTCGGCCGAGGCGGCGGCGCGGGTGGCGGCGGCGCGCCATCGCCAGGCGGAGCGGTATCGGGCGCTGGAGGCGCCGCCCGACATTCGCGTGAACGCCCATGCCGACGGCGATCTTCTGATCGAAGCGGCGCGGCCAGACGCGGACGCGCGGGCGCTGCTGGAAAGCGCCGCCGATCGGCTGCGCCTGTCCGCGCGCGGCTATGTGCGCGTCCTGCGGGTCGCGCTCACCCTCGCCGATCTGGCGGAGGCGGACCATGTCGGCCGCGCCCATGTCGCGGAGGCGCTCGCTTATCGTGGCCAGTAGGGCGGCGGCCGGGCGCTGGCGGCTTCCAAGGCGCGGCCAACCCGATTATGCTCGCCGCCATAATTCGCACGGAGGCCGCCGGCCGCCGCGCCAAGGATCGTAAGGGAGAATGGACATGGCGGATGGGGTGAACCGGCAAGAGGCGGTCCCGGCGCTGTTGGCCGAGCACGAAAACATGCTGATCGTCACGGGCCTCGCCGGCTCGGCGAAGGATATCGGCCATCTCACGAAGGATGGGGACAACACCTTCACCATGGCCGGCGCCATGGGCGGCGCCACCGCCATGGGCCTCGGCCTTGCCCTGGCGCAGCCGGACAAGCGGGTCGTCGTCGTCACTGGCGACGGCGAACTGCTGATGAACATGTCCTCCCTGGCGACCGTCGCGGTCGCCAAGGCGCCGAACCTGTCCATCGTCTGCGTCGACAACGGGCACTACCAGGAAACCGGCGACCAGGAGAGCCACACCTCCCAGGGCGTCGATCTCGCGGCCATCGCCGCCGGCTCCGGCATCAAGACCTGCCGGACGGTCACGACCATGGAAGAGGTGGAGGACGCCCGCAATCTGCTCGCCGGCGCCAACGACACCTGCTTCATTCACCTGAAGATCGACCGCACGCCGCCGCCCGTGTTCAAGCGCGAGATGGACGCCGCGACGGTGAAGACCCGCTTCCGCAAGGCGGTGCTCGGCGTTAGCTGATCGCTTTGCGCGCGGCCCGGGCGACGTCCAGGGTCGCGGCCACGTCGCCGGCGTCGTTATAGAGGTGGAAGGCGAAGCGCAGCGCGCCGCGCCTGGCGGAATGGCGCACGTTCGCTTCCGTCAACGCCGCGTGCAGACGCGTCAGCGCCGGGTCGCCGACGGCATATAGCTCGCCTGCCGAGATTTCGCCCAGGGTCACGATCTGGGATTGCGCGCCGCCGTTCGAGTTCCGGTTGACCGGCCAGCCCATCTCTTCCAACCCGTTCGCCAGCTCTCCGGCAAGCGCGCAGGCATGCGCCTCGATGGCGCGCGGGCCGATGTCGTTCAAAAGCTCGAGGGAGGCGGCGGCGATGGCGGCCGAAGCGAAGGCGTGGCCCGTCTCGAAGCGCCGCGCGCCTTCGGCCGTGTTCCAGGCGAAATCCGCGGCGGCGGGGTGCGCCTCCGGGTCCAGATATCCCGCCGAGCCGACGAAGGTCGGCTTCAGCCGCGCCGCCCATTCGGGCTTCAGATAGAGGAAGCCCATGCCGTAAAGGCCGAGCAGATATTTGTGGGTGGATGTGACGAGGGCGTCCACGCCCATCGCGTCCACATCCGTTTCGAGCACGCCGACGGACTGGGTGGCGTCGACCAGAAGCAGCGCGTCATGGCGGCGCGCCGCCGCCGCGACGGGGCCAAGGTCCGTCCGGAAGCCCGGCATGAAGGTGACGGTCGATACCGCGACGGCGCGGGTGCGCCCGTCGATGGCCTCGGCGAGCGCCTGGGCCGGGATCGCCTGGGCTTCCGGCCTGACCAGGCGCAGTTCGACGCCGGCCGCCCGGAGCGCCAGCCACGGCGTGATGTTCGCCGGGTGCTCCAACTCCCCGCACAGCACGACATTGTCGCCGGGCGCGGCGTCGATGCCGTTCGCGACGATGTTCACGCCTTCCGTCGCGTTTTTCGTGAAGGCCACGCTTTCCGGCGCGGCGGCGATCAGGCGGGCGAAACCTTCGCGGGCGCGGTTCAGCCCGTCCCGCCATAGATCTGTCGAGCGCGCGTTGACTTCGGCGTCGGCCAGGAAGGCCCGGCCCGCTTCCGCGCTGGAGGACGGCAGGGGGCCTGTCGACGCGACGTCCAGATAGGTCCAGCGCGCCGTCGCCGGAAAGAGGCCGCGCGCGGACGCGATATCCATCCCCGCCTCAGCCCTCGGCGGCGCCGATATGGGCGATCGCTTCGATCTCGACCGTCAGTTCGGGCGAAGCCAGCTTCGCCGCCTCGACGAGGGTCGAGGCCGGGAAGTCGCCCTCGAAGAACTCGGCGCGGGCGCGCCACACCTCTTCCCGGCGGCGGATATCGGTCACGAACACGGTGATCTTCACCACGTCGGCCATCTGGCCGCCGGCGGCTTCCAGCAAGGCCTTGATCTTGCCGAAGATCATCTTGGCCTGCGCGTAGTCGTCGAGCGGGCCCTCCTCGGGCGGCACGCGGGCGACCTGGCCCGCGATATAGGCGACGCCGTTCGCCACCAGGCAGTTGGACCAGGTCTTCGGCGGCGGCTCGGGCGCGGCGTCGGCGGTATAGCGTTTGATTCCGGTCATGGCGCGGCTCCTTGGGAAATGGCTCGGGTCGGATCGCCCGCGTCAGGCGACGACGAGGTTGACGACGGTGGTCTCCTCGATGGTCTCGCCATACCAGGCGGAAATCGCGGCTTCGCGCTTGGCGAGGTAGCGGGGCTTGCCGGCGGCGTCCAGGTCCATCGGCACGTCGTGGCCCGGCACGACGATGCCGCCGGGACGCGCGGTCCAAAGGCTCCAGATCATCTCGATGGAGGCGCGGCTGATGGCGGGGTCGTAGGTCATGTCCGTGTCGCGGGAGATCAGCTCGGCCCGGTTCTTGGCGGCGTCGCCGGTGAAGATCACGTCGTGCTCCCGCCCCGCCAGCTTGAAGGCGACGCAGCCCGGCGTATGCCCGGGCGCCAGGTGCATGGTGACGCCGGGGAACACCTCGTCCCCGTCCTGGGCGCGCGTCAGGGTCGGCTGCAGGTCGAGCTCGCGCACATAGAGTTCCGGCACGGGGGACGTGCCCCAGGGCTCCTTCAAGGCCCAGGCCATCTCCACATCGGCGATGACCGTGCGCGCCTTCGGGAACAGCACCCAGTTCAGGGCGTGGTCGTAGTGGGAATGGGTCAGCAGCACGTCGGTCACGTCCGCCGGCTTCAGGCCGCGCTCCTCCAGCGCGGCGATCAGCAGCTTGCGATGGCCGAAGGCGCCGACGTCGATCAGCGCCAGCCGGTCGCCGTGGCGCAGCAGCACGATGGTGCTCCAGCCGAGCGAGCCGTGGCAGACGGATTTCCCCGGAAATCCCGTCACCAGAATGTCGATCTGGTAGTCGCTCACCTGCATCGGCTGCAAGGGCTTCGGCGCGCTGTCCATGAACTCAGTCCTCTTCGATGGCGATGATGCGGGAGGGCGCGCCGTCGGCGTCCGGCACCTTGAGCGGCAGGGCGTAGACCTGGCAGCGCTCCCCCCGGATCGCGGTCATGTTGCAAAGATACTCCATCATGATGACGCCCCGCTTCAACAGGATCTGATGGGTCACGTTCTCTTCCGGTTCGGGCATGCGGTCGCCCAGCACCAGATTGCGGATGCAGTAGTCCTGGGGAAAGTCGTAGCCGATCGCCTTGATGCCGCGCCCATAGAGCCATTCCGCTGCGTCCGGCTCCACCCAGGGCGCCCGCGTCCAGAATTCGGGCGTCTCGATGCTTTCATGCAGGTCCCATCCGGCGCGCAGCAGCACGATGTCGCCTTCGCGCACATGGCCGCCGGCGGCCTCCACATGCTCCGCGCGGATGGCGGCGTTCGGGCCGACGGCCTGCACGTCCACCACGGCGGCGGGGCCGATGGTCTGCTCCAGGGTCAGCGTATCGGTGGTGTAGCCTTCGGGGTCGAAATGCCGGGGCGCGTCCATATGGGTGAAGGCGTGGCAGGAAACGGAAATGCGCGTCGCCTGCGCCGTGTCGCCCGCGGCGAAGCTTTTCGAAAGCGTCTGCTCCGTCGGCCACCGGAAATGCCCCGCCCTGATCGGCGTCGAAAGATCGATAATCCGCCCCATACGGCCCCTCTCCCTGATTTGCCGTTCAAGGGTGACGGCGGCGGACCGGATGCGCAAGCATCGGAGGCCGCTCCGCAATGACTGTTGGGTTGATCCGCCCGTTTCGGCCTTGCGCAAACACATGATTGAGGCGCGGTCATTTGGGGGCGGCTGGCGAAAATGCTACAATGCCGATTGAAACGATCATCGGCAGGCAGCCGCACGCAACCCTTCGTTAGTGAGCTGTCAGGCGAATGTCCGCGAAAGACGCGGCCTAGGAAATACGCCGCCGGCATTGAGACCGGGCGAGTCGGCGACGTTTATATGGAATTGCGCCCGGATAACTGGGGGGCAAACGATGTCGTTGAACAAATATGTGATCGAGCGGGACATTCCGGAAGTCGGCTCCTTGGAGCGCGAACAGTTGGCCGGCGCGGCGCTATTGGCCGGTCGTCTTACTCGGTCTTATGTAGCAAGCAAACCTAGCTAATTGTCGAAAAATTCGGCCTTTCCCCTAGTGTTCGGGGATGGCTGAACGTCCAAACACCGTCGCTAGCCTGACCGCAAAACACGCGGAGCTTATGGCTCTCCGCGACCAGTACCGCGCCGAAATCAAGAAGCTCACCGTCGATATCGACCACCTAGAAGCGGCGATCCGGTTGTTCGACCAGCCTGCCGCCGATCTCAGACGCCATGTCGTTAAGCACCGGGCGCAGAAGGGCACGGTCACGCGCTTTGTTCTCGCCGCCTTCCGCGAAGCCGATGGGCCGCTTACGTCTCGGCAGATTACGGAGATGTGGGCAGCGGATCGCGGGCTAGCGGCGGATGAGGCGACGCTAACGACGCTGCGGAAGCGGATTGGCGCATGTATCAAATCGTGCGCGCTGCGGGGGCTTGTCGAGGATCGGGGGTGGACGACCGATCTCGGAGAGAGGGGGCCGTACAAGCTTTGGGCGTTGCGGGCGCTAGATTAGCGGCGCCCCTTACACATCCCCATCGAGTACATCAGCAACGTATTGCATATAGTCGGGCAATAATGAAAGGCGTACGAATCTTTCTGGCACATTGTATTCACGCGAAAACCGCGATAGCCCATGTACCGCCGTGCCGCCATCTCGCAAGAACTTTCGCCTTACCGGAAGTGGGATCAGTATCTCAATAGCAGCAAATTCAGAAAGCACCTCTGTTGGCGATGTTTTCAATATATCGCCCACATTTCCAGAGGCGCTAGAAACTGAAAATGCCTCGATCAACTCGGATACATCATTGTCTGTAATAGATGAATCGCCTTTTTCTGCCTCCAATGCATGACAAAGCTCTTTGCAAACTACAAATCGACGCCATGGTTCATCTAGGTGTGTAGAATACGAAACCTCAACGATTGTTTTAATCTGTGCATAGACGCCATCTGGCTGATCCCATCGCTTAAACCGCCCTAGGAATGGGTTTGAAGCGCCAGCGTCAAATTCAACAAAATACACCTCATCAATTATCGTTATGTCTTTGAAAACTTGAGAAACTGTATCAAGCTGAATCGGTTCGTCACCGCAACGTTTAAGCACTTCGTCGCGGACGGTCTTTACCTTGTTGAGAATTTGCATGGTATGACCTCAGAAACAAACAAAGGGCGACTCACCGAGTCGCCCTCTATATCATAGCTTGTTCCGTGGGTTGAGGCAGCTAGTTAATTTTAAGCTGCGTCATTGCCATTCCATGTCTCATGGCGACGGCCATTTTTTATTGCGTCGTCGGCAGCATTAGCGGCTGCAAAAACCTCTTCAGGCTGCATTGCGCGGTCAGACATGAAAAAGAACTTCATGTCTGATAGCCCTTCATCGAGGGCGGCGGACAGCCGTTGCATAAATGTTTCACGCTCAGTCATTGCACCCTCCCGTTCTGTCTTTAACGCTAGGCCGGTTGATGGGAACAGCGCAAGAGGTGGCAATCCTCTGTGCGCCTCACGACCATTATATAGGACATTTTGTCCAAAAGAGGAACCCGATTCGACAATCGCTGCGAATTTGCGACTCTATATCGCCATTGTTGTCAATCGGTAAAACAGGGTGTTTGTTAATTTTATGGTCATTACGAAGCTCTTTGCCAGTATCCCTTCCAAACTCGGCTAACTGGATGCGCCAGCGTGGCGGCAACAACCAACTCGTACATCGCCCCATTCGCTTCGCGGCGGTTGTCCTCACGGAATGCCATCTCGCCGGCGTAGGCGGCGAGATATTTGCCGCTCATATGATGGTGCTGGCCCCATTCGGCGCGACGCATACGCGAAAAAGAATGATTCGGCCTGATTGGTGCAGGCGCCATCGTCCATGAAGGCGACGCTGTGATTGACGCGCTTCATGGCGAAGCGGGCATGTAGCTCATCCCAGGACGACGCTTCGTCCGCATAGACGGTCGATCCACGCTCAACGCGGGCCTGGATCATCTCGACGCTATCGCTTTCGTGTTCGAAGACGTTCGTCACCTTGCGGCCTTCGCGCTCGCGCATCACGACGACGACGCGGCGCTTGCCGGTCTGGTTCTCGGCGAGGCGGCGATCCTTGCGGTCTTCCTTGCGGTTCTCCGGGCGGACATAGCCGCCGAAGTACGCGCCATCGACTTCCACTTTGCCGCTCAGCGTTTCGGCCTGTTTAGCCGCCATCGCCTCGCGCAGCTTGTGCGCCAGGACGAAGGCCGTCTTGTATTGAACGTCGAGATCGCGGCCCAACTGCAAGGCGCTAATGCCCTTCACCGCGTTAACGAAGATCGCGATAGCCAGAAGGTAATCGCGGATCGGCAGCTTGCGGCTAGCGAAGATGGTGCCGCTCGTGACGCCGAATTGATGGCCGCAGCCCTTGCACTTCCAGATCGAGCGCGAGGCATAGCCGTAGCAATCCACGCAGCCACAGCAGCGGGGGCAGAAAGCCTCGCCATCGTTCTTGGCCCAACGGATCGCCTGGAAAACCTGGCGCGCGGGATCGTGCGGGGTGAAATGGCCCGCCAGGGCGTGACCTATGCGCTGTTGGTCGAGCGGCTAAAGGCCATTGGCGTTGAGGAAGACGAGCGGAATCTCCGGAACAAAATCAGCCGCTCATATTGATCCTCTGCCGTTTGGCTGGGTGGGGACCAGATTTCCGACGCGAGCGGAACCCTTTTATGGGTCCCGGCCCTAGGTGTGCTTCATAGATAAGACCGGGGCTTACCCGCCCTTCACGTCCATCGCCGCGAGGAAGTCGTCGACGATGCGCTCGACGCTGTGGGTCGGCTGCCAGCCCCATTCCTCTCGGGCGCGCGTGTCGTCGAGCGGGCGGACCATGTCGTCGAGGAGGGTCTGGATGTCCGGATTGGGCGCGAAGGACAGGTCCGCGCCCGGCACCTTGGCGCGCACCACGTCGGCCAGTTCGGCGGCGCTCGGCGTCGGTTTGGCGCCGTCCACCAGGTAGTTGACGGTCTTGATGCCGGCTTCCGGCGCCTCGGCCAGCCGGATCGTCGCCGCCGCCGCTTCGGTGATGTACATGATCGGCACGCTGGTTTCCGGCGTGACCCAGATTTCGAACGGCTTGCCCTCCGCCGCCCGCTCGATCATCAGCGCCGTATATTGCACCGCGCCCGGCGTCGAGACGCCCGGCCCGACGACGGAGGGATAGCGGATGCCCCGAAAATCCAGGCCGTATTTCCGCTTGTAGAACAGGCCCATATGCTCGCCGAAGACCTTGGTCGCGCCATAGAAGAAGACCGGGCGCTGGATCGTCATGTCGTCGATCGGCCCCGGCTCCATGCCGAGGCCATAGGCGCCGATGGAGCTCGAGAAGATGACCTGGCGGACGTCGAACAGCCGCGCCGCCTCCAGCACGTAGAAGGTGCCCATGGCGTTGGTCTGGATGGCGGCCGCGGGGTCCGCGTCCGACGGGACGGAGAGCATCGCGCCCAGATGGTAGATCGCGCGGGGCCGGCAGGTCCGCACGGCGTCCATCACATGGCTGAAATTGCCGACGTCGCCGGCGATGGCCTTCACCTTGCCGGCCAGATCGCCGAGCCGGCGGTCGCTCGGATTGCGGCTGAAGACCGTAATGTCCGTCTCGCCGCCCGCCAGCAACTGCCGGGCGACCTCCAGGCCGACGAAGCCGGCGCCGCCGGTGATCAGAATGCTCATGGTTGTCTCCCTGCGGCCTTCGGAACGGCGCCGCGCCGCTTGAGCCCAGCTTATGCGGCGAGGCGGGCGGCGTCCTGGTAGAGGGACCGGTCCGCGACCCGCTCGAAGCCGATGCCCTCGATATCCCGCAGCAGGATCGCCAGTTCCGTCTTGCGGCCGGCGCGCATGGCGGCGTCGACCAGCACCTGGAAGAACACGTCGCGCTGGGCGTGGCTGCCGCCGATCTGGTGCAGGTCCCGCCGGACGGGCCAGAGCAGATCGACGACGGCGTCGAATTCGCCCTTGCGGTGCGCGGCCATGGCCTCGACCACCGGCGCGCCGACGGTGTGGGTGACGGCGCCGACGACGCTCGCGGCGGAATCCGCCCGCTGCATGTTCTCGACCAGCTGCTCCACCAGGTCGTATCGGCCGACCGCCGCCAGCGCCATGGCGTCATGGGCGCTGCTGAAGGGGTTGGCGTGATCGGCGATGCGCCCGGCGCAGATGTCGGCGATGGTCCGCCAGCGGTCGCCCACATCGACGCCGCGCAATTCCAGCCGTTGCAGCAGCGAGGCGACGTTCTGCAGATCGATGGTTGCGTCCGGCATCGCCCGCACCAGGGGCGAGTCCGGGTTGCGCACCTTGGTGTCGAGCAGGTCCAGAATGCGGTCGTATTCCGCCTGCTCCAGCAGAAACAGGCAGAGATGCCACCAATTGTGGTGCGCGATCTGGTTGGCCTTGCCCCAATTGCCGGAATGCGCATCCATGAAGCGGCCGCCTTCCTCGACCCGGCCCTGCATCACCAGGGTGTGGGCGACGGCGTGGGCGCCCCAGGCGCTTTCCGGCTCGCGCTCCACCGCGTCCCGGCCGCAGCGTTCCGAGGTTTCGTAGTCCCCGGCTTCCTCGTTGGAGAAGGCGCGCACCGCCTGGAAGTGGGCGAAGTCCGGCGTCGTCTCGCTCCAGGCGGGCGCGGCGCGTTCGACGATGTCCCGCATCCACTTGCTCTCGCCGCTCCAGAACAGTTCGAACTGCGCGAGGCGGTGGGCGACGATGTCCGTCGGGTTCTCGGCGAGATAGGTCTCCATCACGGAGACGCCGCCTTGGAGATTGCCGCTGTTGGCGACGCGGACGGACCGGGCGAACGCCTGTTCGCGGGGCGAGGCGTCGGCCATGTGCGGCTCCGTCGCCGCTAGCAGGCTCTGTACGGCCGGCGCGAACTTCTTTGTCCGCGCCGCGTGGAGGATCCAGGCTTTCAGCAGCTTGGGCAGGGCGAAGCCGTCGTCCGCCGCGATGGCCGCGTCCAGATGGCCGACCGTATCGGCCCGCCAGGCGACGAAGGACCGGGCGCCCTTGTCGTAGGCGGCCGCCGCGTCGGCGCTGGCCGTCCGCAGCCCGTAGCCGTAACCGTCCAAGAATGCCGTCATGTCGAAATGCCTCCCGTTCCCATCGGCCGGGCGCTTGGGCGGCCCGATTGCGCTGGAAGGATAGAACGCGGCGGCGGCGGGCGAACAGGGGCGCGAATGCGTAGGAGCGCCGCACTGTCTTAGCGTTTGGCGCAAAGCTGCTGCATGTTGGCGGCGCGGCTTTGCGTGTTCACAGGAGCCATGGAAACCCCTATCTCTGATCCAGATGGAATTTGGGAGTTTCTCCGGTGAACCAGGCCCTAGCCGCCCCCGTCGCCGACCTTGCGACCACGGGCGACCTCACCTTCATCGTGCGCCAGGACGAAAAGCCGTACTTCTTGAGTTCGGCATTGACCGGCGGCGACCCGGAGGTGCACTTCAAGACCGAACGCCGCACCGTCCCGATCCGGGACATGCGCGCCATCGCGCCGGATGTGGACCAGGAAGGCTTCGAGCTCGTCGCCGCCGAAAGCCGCGTCGCCGACTTCTACGATCCGGATGAGGTGGAGCGGGTCTACGAGGCGGAAGTGATCGACTTGCTGAAGGCGCGTTTTGGCGCGTCCGCCGTCTATATCTTCGATCACACCCGCCGGTCGGACAACGGCTCCGGCGCCCGGAACCCCGATGGGCGGCGCGGCCCGGCGGTGCGCGTCCATTGCGACTATACGGACAAGAGCGGCCCCCAGCGCGCGCGGGACGCCATGGGCGACGCCGAATATGAGCGGGTCATCGCGGCGGGCGGCCGCATCGTGCAGGTTAATGTCTGGCGATCGATCGGCGATGCGCCGGTGCAGCGGGCGCCGCTGGCCCTCGCCGCCGCCGCCAGCGTGCCGAAAGCGGACCTGATCGCGACCGATCAGCGTTTCCCGGACCGCACGGGCGAGATCTACCAGCTCGCCTATGGCGAAGGGCACCAGTGGTACTACGCGCCGCTGATGGACCAGGGCGAGGCGTTGCTGATCAAGGGTTGGGACAGCCGGGACGACCAGGTGAAGTATACGCCCCACGGCGCCTTCGAACTGCCGGACCAGGACCCGGCGGCCCCGCCGCGGGAAAGCATCGAAACCCGCACCTTCCTGGCAATCGAGTAGGCCGGGGCGAGGAACGCAAAGAAAAGGGGCGGCGCGCCTTATCGGCGTCGCCGCCCCATAAGCGATTGCGCTATTTCTGTCCGTGCGTCCGCTGCAGGATGCCCTCGACGAACGGCGCGGTCGCGACGTCTTTGAAGCCGGCGGCCGTCAGATAGCCTTCCACCTCGGCGATCGAATGGGCGATGCCGGTGGTGTTGTTGATCGCCTGGGCGAGGCCCCACATGGCCGGATCGGCCGGCCCCGACCGGTCCGCGTCGAGCGCCTCGCCGATCAGGTGGAACTCGCCGCCGTCCGCCAGCGCCCGATAGGCCTTGGCGACGACGGCGCCGATCGCCTCCCGGCCGTACATAGGCAGATTGGAGGCCATTACCGCCACGTCCGCCCCTTCCGGGAACGGGTCATGGTTGAAATCGCAGACCCGCGCCTCCACCCGGTCGGTCATGCCGTTTTCGTCGATGAATTCCTGCGTCACCGGCACGACGGCGGGCATTTCCAGCACCACCGCCTTCAGGTTCGGATGGCGCTTGCAGGCTTCGATGCAATAGGCGCCCGAGCCGCCGCCGATGTCCATCAGGAAGCGCTTGCTCGACAGGTCGACGTGGTTCAGGAACAGCCGCCCCGCGCCGCGCCCGATCGAATAGGTGCCGCGATGATACCGCCGCGCCTCGTCGATCGTGATGTTGGCGACGGTCTTGTTTTCCAGAACCGGCGGCGCCTGTTCCCTTAGAATGCCCGCGAGGTCGCCCCACTCGTTCCAGTCCGGCTTGGTGAAGAGCATCCACTCGCCGGCATAGGTCGGCGCGCCCTTAACCAGGAAGCGCTCCACGTCCGGCGCGAGCACGAGCTTGTCGCCGGCGCGTTCGACCAGGCCGAGGCCGAGCATGGCGACGATGATGCGTTCGCCATGCAGGGGCTGAAGCCCCATCGCCTTGGTCAGCGTGGCCTCGTCGTCGGCGCCGTTGGCGATATGGGTGAAGAGTTCGAGCTCCACCGCCGCCATGACCGCGCCGGCCTCCCGGTAGGCGCGGACCATCTGTTGCAGGCGCCGCGTCGTGGGCCGCGGCGCAGGACTCGTCCCGTCAGCCATAAGACGCGCCCATGCCTTCGCTCGGGTCCGCATGAGGTCCGTAAGGCGGGATCGGATAGCGCAGCCCGACCCGGGACAAGGCTTCCATGCCCTCGACGCCGCGCTTGAACTCATGGGGCGGCATGGCGATCAGCAGTTCGTCGTCGGCGACGCCGCCATAGCGGCGCTCGGCGAAGCAGGGGATCGAGATCGAGGTGTCCTTGGTCAGCAACGCCTTGCCCCAGCTGTCGGCGCAGGCGCTTTCGCCCGTGATCGACATGTCGTAGCGGCGATAGCGCTTATGCTGAAGGCCGTTCACGAAGATGATGATCTGGGCCGGCGTGCCGTAGAACATGCAGATGTCCGGCGGATCCAGCCGGCCGGTGCGGAGCGGCGAGACCACGGTCGCGACATAGGTTCCGTAGACCTGACGCGGCATCTGCGCCTGGTGGGCCGCGGCGGCTTCCTGGTTGCCGAACCAAACGCCGTTCATATGGGTGCCGTCGAGCGTCGGCTCGTCCGGAAGGTCGATGCCATGCACGCCGCCGCAATTGCCGTTCGGTCGGACGTTTTCCGACGTGACGCCGAGGGTGAAGCCCGCCATGCGGCTCTGCGTCACCAGCTGGCACATGGTGTGCAGCCGGCCTTCCTTCGGGCGGCGCAGGCCCTGGACCCCGTTCATCTCCTCGAGCGTCTTGAACTGCTTCATGCCGATGGCGAGGGTGCGCAGCTTCAGGCAGACGTTCAGTCGGTCGTTCAGTTCCTTGAGTTCGGCGGCGGAGACGGGCTCGTAATCCGGGTGGGCTTCGAGCGGCGTCGGCTGGGGATAGGGGGCTGTGTCTGGCATGGTTTCCTCCTTGGCTGACCAAAACCATGCCATGAGCTTTCCGGCTTTGCTATGCTGCCGCGCCATCGCAGAAGGAGGCGTTCGCCGATGCCCCATGACGGCCACGATCACGGCTCGGAACTGACCGAGACGGAGTTGCGCGTCCGCGCGCTGGAATCCCTGCTGGTCGAGAAAGGGTATGTCGAGCCGGCCGCTCTCGACGCGCTGATCGAGACATACGAAACCCGCGTCGGCCCGCGCAACGGCGCGGCCGTCGTCGCCAAGGCCTGGACAGAACCGGACTACAAGGCCTGGCTGCTGGAGGACGCGACGGCGGCTATTCACAGCCTCGGCTATACCGGCCGTCAGGGCGAGGACATGGTGGCGCTGGAGAACACGCCGAGCGTCCACAACATGGTCGTCTGCACGCTCTGCTCCTGCTACCCGTGGCCGGTTCTGGGCCTGCCGCCGACCTGGTACAAGGCCGCGCCCTACCGCGCCCGCGCCGTTTCGGCGCCCCGGTCGGTCCTGGCCGAATTCGGCGTTTCCCTGCCGGACGACGTGGAGGTCCGCGTCTGGGATTCGACGGCGGAGACGCGGTATCTGGTGCTGCCGATGCGGCCGGCTGGAACGGACGGCTGGTCGGCCGACCGATTGGCGGCGCTCGTCACCCGGGACAGCATGATCGGGACGGGCCTCGCCCGCCCGCCCGAAGCGATTGGGAGCGGCGCATGAACGGCGCCCACGATCTTGGCGGCGGCCACGGCCACGGGCCGATCGCGCCGGACCCGAACGAACCCCTGTTCCACGATGCGTGGGAGCGGCGGTGCTTCGCCATCACGCTCGCCATGGGCTTCACCGGCCAGTGGAACATCGACCAGGCGCGCTTCGCCCGGGAGAGCATGCGGCCGGGCCGTTACCTCGAGACCAGCTACTATGAGCACTGGCTGCACGGCCTGGAGGTTCTGCTGGCCGAGCGCGGGCTCGTCCGCCCGGAAGAAATTTCAGCCGGTTCGCCTTCGGGCCCGGCGAAACCCCTCGACCGGACGCTGCGGGCGGCGGAGGTGGCGCCGGCGCTCGCCAAGGGCGGCAGCGCCCGCCGGGCGGAGGATGCGGCCGCCCCGCGCCGGTTCGAGGTCGGGGATCTGGTGCGGGCGCGGAACGTCAACCCGGCCGGCCATACCCGCGTTCCGCGTTATGTGCGCGGCCGGCGCGGTCGGATCGAGAAGGTCCACGGCGTCTTCGTGTTCCCCGATACGAACGCGGCCGCGGCCGACGAGGCGCCCGGTTGGCTCTATGCGGTGCGCTTCGAGGCGCGGGAGCTCTGGGGGCCGGACGCCGAAGCGAACGCCGCCGCCTATGTCGACCTTTGGGACAGCTACCTTGAGCCTGCCTGACGCGCCGCCGGAGCGACCGGTATTCGCGGCGCCGTGGGAGGCGCAGGCCTTCGCCATGGCGGTCGATCTCCATGGGCGCGGCCACTTCGCCTGGCCGGAATTCGCGGCCGCCCTCTCAGCCGAGCTCAAGGCCGCCGGCGCCGGCCAGGATGGCGACGACTATTACTTTCACTGGCTTGCCGCCCTGGAAAAGCTGGTCGTCGCCAAGGGCCTTATGTCCGAGCCCGAACGCGCCGAACGACAGGCCGCATGGGACAAAGCCGCCCGTGCGACGCCCCATGGCGAGCCGATCGCGCTGGACCGGGCCGCGCGCGGCGAGGCGATCTAGCAGCAGGCGCGCAGTTCCGGCGCTCGCTATTTCTTCTAGTCGACCAGCGCCGCGATGCGGGCCATCAGGTCGCTCGGCGGGCGCGGCTCGAGCGTCGCCGCCAGGAGCGCGAGATTTGCGGCGGCGCACGCCTTGGGGCTTCCGCCCGGCGCGCCGGCCGCGGCGGGGACGGGGGCCGCCGCCGCGACGGCCCTTTCGGCCGCCAGCTCCCGCGCTTTCGCCGCCTCATACGCGTCCGGGCCTTCAGCCTTGGCGGCGCGGCGGGCGGCCCTGAGCAGGGCCGCTTCGGCGCGAAAGCGGGCGGTCGCTTCGGCGAATTCATTCAGGTCGGACGCGGCGAGCCTGCGGCCGGCGCCGGCCGCGGCGAGCGCCCACAACGCCGCCATTACGTCGCCGCCGTGATGGTCCTGCCAGCGCAGCAGGTCGTCCGTCGCCCCCGTCTTGGCGTACAGACGTAGCGCTTCCCGCCAGAACGCGGCGTTCGAGTTATCCGCAGATCGTTTCACTTTATCCCCGCCCCGCGAATGATTGGGTGCCATAGCTGCGCCAAAGCTGTATACTAGACTGCAGGTCAGTTTGGCGTCCCGCCAAGCACCGACCGGCCTAAATACGCCGCCGGCGCATGTGGACGGCAAGCCGACCGTAAACAGTCGGAGGGCTTGCCGTGAAAGACGCCGCGATAGACAGCGACGCACTAACCAAGCTAGCGGCCTTAAAGGCCGAGCATCGCGATCTCGATTACGCGATAGCGACCATCGGCGAACAAGCGCACTTCGATCAAGTGCAGGTACAGCGACTTAAGAAGCGAAAACTGAAGCTGAAGGATCTGATCGATCGCCTGGAAGATGGCGAACGGCCAGATATCATAGCTTAGGATACGACCCTGGCCCGACGCCGGTCGTCGGCGCGGGCGGGGACAGAATCCCGTTTCTCAATGGTGGAACTTCGATAGGCGTTCCTTGAAACGGGAGGTTTGCGGCAAGGGGGGCCGCAATGCCGCGCAGGCCTTGCGCGAATACGGTCTCTCTTTGCTTTTGAACCGATTTCGGCCCGAACGTAGCAGACCCTTTGGGCTTCAGTTTGCTGGCGCATGGTCCAGCGGCCAAACTCTCGCTCCCATGCCTCTAACCGTTTCCAGATCCGCGCGATAGCGAGCGTCGAGGACATCCCGCGTCTCTTCCGGGAAAGGCTGCAGCGCTGGCCCGTCCGCGTGCTTCGCCTCGATCTCCTCGATCTCCGCGATCCCATATCGGACGCCGCGCGCCCGCCCAGCCTGCACTTCCGCCACGGCCGGGGCCGACATCGACGGCATGGAGCGCACATCGCGCGGCGGCGCGGGCGGGGGTCTTTCCAGGAGCGCGCGCATCAGCGCCGTCGGATCCGCGGCGACAGCCTCCATCGGCACGACGTCGCACCGTTCGAAGGCGGCCATGAGCTCGTCCACGATATCCGGCCAGCCGCGCGGGAGCCGCGCCCAGTCGCCTGCAAGGCTTTCGGCCGGAGGCAGAGCCCGACGACGCAAGGTCATCGCATAGGCGCTCGCGAACCAGTCCGCATAGGCTCTTACGCCCAATACGGGCCGGACGCGCCGTTTCCCAAGCAAGCGGCGGAGCGCGGCGATCCGGACGGGCGCCTCCGGGTAGAGGCCCTTGCCGCCTAGGAGGCTGTTGTCGATGCGGCCGAGCAGGACTTCGTCCGAGATGATCAGCGCGCGGCTCCGATCCGCCGCTCGCCGCGCGAGCGCGGGCTCCAACAGGCGGAGCCAGAGGGGCGAGATGAGAGGCCGCGCCGCCGGAACGCGGTCCGCCAGCCCGCCGACGCGATTTGCGGTCCGGCGCAGTAGTTTCGGTCCGAATATGTCGATATCGTCGAGCAGGCCCATACGGCCCCAGGCGGCGATCTGGTTCTGCGCGCGGGTGGAGCCGGTGCGATGGGCGCCGAGATGCAGGGTTATCGCAATGTCGTTTGCGCCGCCCGCATGGGGGCGGTCGCGCGAAGACGCATCGGCTTTGGGCATGAACGCGGGGAACCGTGGACCGTCGTTGCGGGAACGAAGGCCAAGTATAGCGACAGGCGGCCCGGCCGCCGAACGCTTTAGCCCTCGCTGGCCGCCTTCGCCGCCTTCTGGGCGTACATGGCGCGGTCGGCCGCGCTGAGGGCGGCGTGGGCGTCCTCGGTTCCGGTGAAGGTATAGGCGCCGTGGGCGATGGAGACTTCGATCTCCTGCCCGTCCCAGACCGCCGGCTGAGCGCTGATCTTCTCCGCCAGCTCCGCCGTTTTGACGACGGCGGTATCCTCGTCCACCTGCACCAGGACGACCCCGAACTCGTCGCCGCCGAGCCTGCCCACGACATCGGAATGGCGGACATTGGCGAGCAGGGTCTGCGCCACATGCAAGAGCACGGCGTCCCCGGCCGCATGGCCATAGGTGTCGTTGATCGCCTTCATGTTGTTGACGTCGAAATAGGTGATGCTGGACGGCTTGCCATAGCGCTGGGCGAAGGACATGGCGCGGGACAGCTCCCGCACGAACGCCCGCCGGTTGACCACGGGCAGGAGCGCATCCTCGTCCGCCAGCTTTTCCAGGCTGGAGTTCCGGCGCTTCATCTCGTCGACGTCCCGGCGCAGGCGGTCGACCTCGCGCATCAGCGTCTCGATCGCGACCCGGACCTTCGGCGTAATCTCTTCCGCCGGAATGCCCATGAGAGACGTCGTCGGGATCGCGGCCTGGGGCGCGCGGCTCCCCGTCGCGGCGGCCGGCGGCGGCGCGGACCTGGCGGCTGTTGGGGCGGCGGGCGCGGCTGCGCGCCCTATCATCGGGCGAGAAGCAATCTTCATTTGCCCTCTGCCTCCTTCGAATAACGCTACGGCTTTCTGGGCGAACAACGCCTTTGCGGCACTCTAGCGACGACAGCCTTAACGAGACGTAAAGCGCAGGCCTGTGTGTAAACGCTTGCGGGCGCTGGCGGGACCAATATACTCCGCCGCTTTCCGCAGGCCCCCCGGAGACCTAGGGACGCCGCCAGAATCGAGGATCGATGACGCCATGACCGCGACGCCGCAGCCCTCTGTCGGACTGATCATGGGAAGCCGCAGCGATTGGCCGACGCTTGGCCGCGCCGCCGATATCCTGACTGAGCTGGCGATCCCCCACGAGGCGAAAGTCGTCTCCGCCCACCGCACGCCGGACCGGCTCTACGACTATGCCAAGACGGCGGAGGCGCGCGGGTTGAAAGCGTTGATCGCCTGCGCTGGCGGCGCGGCGCATTTGCCGGGCATGGCCGCCTCCATGACGCGGCTGCCGGTGCTTGGGGTGCCGGCGCCCAGTCGCGCCTTGAACGGCCTCGACAGCCTGCTTTCCATCGTTCAGATGCCCAAGGGCATACCGGTCGCCACGTTCGCCATCGGCGAGGCGGGCGCCGCGAATGCGGCCCTGTTCGCCGCGGCGATGCTGGCGGTCGAGGATGCGCCGCTCGCCGCTCGGCTGACGGCCTGGCGGGAGCGCCAGACGGACGCCGTGCCTGAAACGCCGGAAGACTGATGGCGGCCGGACCAAGCGACGGGGTCGCCGGGGCCGCGCGCCCGGTTCCGCCCGGCGGGGTTCTGGGCGTTCTGGGCGGCGGTCAGCTCGGCCGGATGACGGCGCTCGCGGCCGCGCGCCTTGGCTATCGCGCCCATATCTATGCGCCGGAGGCGGACGCGCCCGCCGCCGAAGTCGCCTGGCGGACGACACAGGCCGCCTATGACGACGCCGCGGCGCTGGCGGCGTTCGCCGCCTCGGTCGACGCCGTTACGGTCGAGTTCGAGAATGTGCCCGAGGTGGCGCTCGCCACGATCGCTGCGACGGCGCCGACCCGGCCGAACGCGGCCGCGCTCGCGACGGCCCAGGACCGGCTTGTCGAGAAGCGGTTCCTGCAAAGCGTCGGATTCGGAACGGCGCCGTTCATGGCGGTCGATGGTCCAGACGACATTCGCGCCGCGCTGGCGGATTTGGGCGGGCCGGTCGTCGTGAAGACCCGGCGCTTCGGCTATGACGGCAAGGGGCAGGCGCGCGTCGAAACCGCCAGCGAGGCGGAGGCCGTGTGGGCCGCTTTGGGCGAAGCGCCCTCGATCGCGGAAGGCTTCGTGGATTTCGAGCGGGAGATTTCCGTGATCGCCGCGCGGGACGTCGCCGGCCGCGTCGCCTGTTACCCGGCGGTCGAGAACCGGCACGAGAACCATATTCTCCGCCGCTCCCTCGCGCCGGCGCCCGCGCTCGGCGCGCTCGCCGGCGAGGCCGAGCGCCTTGCGGCGGCGGCTGTCGCCGCGTTGGATATGGTCGGTCTCTTGGCGGTGGAGATGTTCGTGACGGCGGCCGGCGGTCTGCTGGCCAACGAAATGGCGCCGCGGCCGCATAATTCCGGCCATTGGACCATGGACTTCGCCGAGACCAGCCAGTTCGAGCAGCTTGTCCGCGCCGCCATGGGCCTGCCGCTCGGCGATCCGAGCCCGACCGCGCCGGCCGAGATGTGGAACCTGCTCGGGGACGAGGCGGACGACTGGCCGCGCCTGCTGGCGACGCCCGGCGTTCGCCTGCATCTCTATGGGAAGCGCGAAGCCCGGCCCGGCCGCAAGATGGGCCATTGGAACCGGGCGCTGGCGCTCGAGTAAGGCTTATCCGCCTGCTATCTTCGGTATGAGGCAGACCTCGCTGTCCGGGCCGATCGGCTCCAGATAGCTGTCCTGGCAGATGACGCCGTCGATGGCGACGGCCATGCTTTCGTCCACCTGCTCGCCAAGGCCAGGAAAACGCCGCTCCAGTTCCTGAATGAGCGCGCGCACGGTGCCGGCTTCGACGTCCAGTTCGGTCACGTCCCCGAGAAAGGGACGGCACATTTGGCTGGCGACGATGACGCGGGCCATGAGTCTCTCCATTGGGGCGGCGTTCCATCGACGGGCCGCGCCCGTTCCAAACGCCTGCTGGCGCAATCGCCGCCTTAAGTAAGCGCGACGGGCGCCAAAAGAAAAGGGCGGCGACGCCATTTGCGTCGCCGCCCCTGTCGGCAGCTTGCCGGCGCGCCCGCTCGGGCGGCCGGCGAAGCCTTAGCCTTTCGCCGAATCCAGCGCGGCGCGCACGCGCGGCGGGGACATCGGCAGATCCGGCAGGCGGACGCCCGTCGCATCTTCGATGGCGTTCGCGACCGCCGCCATGGGCGGCACGATCGGCGCTTCGCCCACGCCCTTGGCCCCGAAGGGATGGCGGGGGTTCGGCACTTCGACCAGGATCGTTTCGATCATGGGCAGGTCGGACGCGACCGGCACGCGATAGTCCAGGAAGCCCGGATTATCGAGACGGCCGTTCTTGTCGTAGATGTACTCTTCGTTGAGCGCCCAGCCGATGCCCTGCACGGCGCCGCCCTGAAGCTGCCCTTCGACATAAGCCGGATGGATGGCCTTGCCGACGTCCTGGATGGCGGTATAGCGCAGCACCGCCACATGGCCGGTTTCTTCGTCCACTTCCACGTCGCAGATATGCGTGGCGTAGCCGGGACCGGCGCCCTGGGCGTTGATCGAAGCCTTGCCGGTGATCGGCCCGCCGGTGCGCCCGGACTTGGCCGCGATATCCGCCAAGGACATCGGATCGAACTTGCCGGCGTTGTCGCCGGCCGGGTGGGCCATGCCATCCCGCCACTCGACCGCTTCCGGCGGGATTTCCCACAGGAGCGCGGCGCGCTTGCAGAGCTCGTCCCGCGCCTGCTCGGCGGACTGCGTGACCGCCATGCCGGTGGCGAAGGTGACGCGGCTGCCGCCCGTGAGGAACGAGTAGCCGACCGAGGCCGTGTCGCCGACGATGGGCCGCACCTTGGAGATGTCGATGCCGAGCACTTCGGCCGCCATCATCGCCATGGAGGCGCGGCTGCCGCCGATATCCGGATTGCCGGAAACGACCGTGACCGTGCCGTCTTCGTTGACATAGGTCGCGCCCGAGGACTCGCCGCCGATGTTGAACCAGAAGCCCGAGGCGATGCCGCGCCCGCGCTTCTTGCCCTTCGGCGCTTCGCCGAGGTCGCTGGTCCATTGCGGCGAAACCTTCGCCGCTTCCAGCGTCTCGATATAGCCGATGTCCTTCAGCGTCGGGCCGTAGACCGCCTTGGTCCCGTCCTTCGCCGCGTTGATCAGGCGGACCTCGAGCGGGTCCATGCCGAGCTTGCGGGCCAGATCGTCGACCGCGCTTTCCACGCCGAAAGTGGAGATCGGCGCGCCCGGCGCCCGATATGCGGCGACCTTGGGCCGGTTCGAGACCACGTCATAGCCCGCGATCGTCACGTCCGCGAGGTCGTACATGGCGAACGGCGTCATGCAGGCCGGGCCGACGGGAGAGCCCGGGAAGGCGCCCGCCTGCAGCAGCACTTCGCATTCGCCCGCGACGATGCGGCCGTTCTTGGTGGCGCCGAGCTTGACCTTGATGACGCCGCCGGAGGTCGGGCCGGAGCCCCGGAACACCTCTTCCCGGCTCATCACCATCTTCACCGGCCGGCCGGACTTGCGCGAAAGCGCCAGCGCCAGCGGCTCGAGATAGACCAGCGTCTTGCCGCCGAAACCGCCGCCGATTTCCAGCGGCGTTACGCGGATATTGGCGATGTCGATGCCGAGCAGCTTGGCGCAGAACGCCCGGACCATGAACTGACCCTGGCTGGAGCACCAGACCTGGGACTGGCCGTCGGAGCCGTAGGACACGACGCAGGCATGCGGCTCGATATAGGCCTGATGCACGGGCTGCGTTGTGTAGCGGCCTTCGAAGACCACCTCCGCCTTTTCCATGGCGGCGGCGCTGTCGCCGATCTTGAACTCGACGCGCTTGGCGACGTTCGACGCCTTGGTCGGCTTCGGCTCAACGCCCTGGGTGAAAAGATCGTCATGCAGGATCGGCGCGTCGGGGGCCATGGCGGCCTCCACGTCGATCACATGGGGAAGCACCTCGTACTCCACCTCGACGAGGCGCGCGGCCTCTTCGGCGATGGAGGGCGAGATCGCGGCGACCGCGGCGACGGCATGGCCGTCATACAGCACCTTCTCGCGGGCGATCGTGTTCATGGACAGGTCGCGGAAATTGACCGGACCTTCGCCGACGAACGCTTCCTCGCTCGGGATCTCCGGCAGATCGGCGCCGGTGATGACCGCCTTGACGCCCTTCAGCGCCTCGGCCTTGCTCGTATCGATCGACTTGATCCGCGCATGGGCGTGCGGGCTGCGCACCACCCTGCCGTGGATCATGCCGGCGACGTTGAAGTCCGCGCCGAACGTGGCGCGGCCGACGACCTTGTCGACGCCGTCCGGCCGGATCGGGCGCGTGCCGACGACCTTCAGCTCGACGTCTTTGCCCAGGTAGTTCATGCGAACTTACTCCCCACGCATTTCCGCGGCGGCGTCCATCACCGCCTCGATGATTTTGTCATAGCCGGTGCAGCGGCAGAGATTGCCGGCCAGCCAGTAGCGGGCCTCTTCCTCTGTCGGGTTCGGGTTCTGGTCCAGCAGCGCCTTGGAGGCGACGAGGACGCCCGGCGTGCAGAAGCCGCACTGCAGGGCGGCATGTTCCAGGAACTTCTGCTGCAGCGGATGTAGGTTCTCGCCCTCGGCCATGCCTTCGATGGTCATGATGTCCTTGCCGTTCGCCTCGGCGCCGAACATCAGGCAGGAACAGACCAGCGTGCCGTCGACGATGATTGAGCAGGCGCCGCAGTCGCCGGAGCCGCAGCCTTCTTTCGATCCGGTCAGCCCAAGCTCGTCGCGCAGGACGTCGAGCATGGTCTGCTGCGGCTCGCAAAGGAATTCGGCTTCTTCGCCATTGATCGTGGCGGAAACATGAACTTTAGCCATGGGTCAACGCTCTCCCGCGCGTTTGAATGCGATAGCGGCCGCGCGGCGCGCCAGGACGCCCGCGACCTTCGTGCGATATTCGATGGTGCCGCGCTTGTCGTCGATCGGGTTGCAGACGGCCTGGGCCGCCGCATCCAGTTTCGCGAGCGCGGCGTCGTCGAGCGACGTGCCGACGAGGCAGCTGGCGTCGACCTCAACGATGGTCGGCGCGACCGCGCCCAGCCAGACCGTCGCCTTCGAGATCGGGCCGGAGGCGCTTTCGCGCGTGATGCTCACGCCCGCGCCGACGACGGCGATGTCCATCTCCGTTCGCGGAATGAAGCGGAGATAGGCGTTGGAGCTGTGCGCGGCGGGCGCCGGCAGCTTGAACGCCTTGACGATTTCGCCGGCAGCCAGAGTGGTGCGGCCCGGGCCGGCGGGAATGTCCTGAACCGGAACTTCGCGTTCGCCGTTCGGGCCCGCGACGACGGCGATCACGCCGCACGCTGCCATGCAGGGCACGCTGTCCGCCGCCGGGGAGGCGTTGCAGAGGTTGCCCGCCAGGCTGGCGCGGCCTTGCACCTGGGTGGAGCCGATCAGCTCCGCCCCTTCGACGACGCCCGGATAGGCGGCGCAGAGACCGGCGTGGGCGCCGAGCTGGGCCCCCGGGGTCGCGGCGCCGACGACGAAGCCGCCGCCGGCTTCTTCGATCCCGATCAGGCCGGGGATCTGTTTCAGATCGACGATGGCCTGGGGCCGGTTGCGCCCGCTCCTCATCTGCACGATGAGATCGGTTCCTCCGGACAGCGGCTTCGCGCCTTCGGCGCCGAGCATGCGGACGGCCTCATCAACTGACTGAGGCGCCGCGAAAGTGGGTGCGTACATAGCGTTCCCTCGATTTGGGCTTAGATAGTTGCGGTCGGATTTTATAGATAGGCTAAACCGGTTCCGCCCACTGTCCAACCCCGTTCGCGCTGTATTTCCGAACAGCGGAGCCTAACGGCGTCCGACCGCTCGGATCACAGTACTATTCTAGCGCGATCCGGCCCCAAGCACAGCCAGATTCACGGCTTCGATCCGATGACCGAGGTCGTCCAGGAACGCCATCAGGCCAGCGCGGCTGACCGTGGTCGTCATCCGGTTGTCGAGCGGATGGAAGTTCAGGGGATCGGCGGCGAGCAGCGCCTCGTCGAAATAAACCTTGATCGCCTCGGGCGCCGCGTTGATGAGCGCGAAAGGCGTGACCGATCCCGGCGTCACGCCCAGGGTCTCCAGCAGAAGTTCGGGCTTGCCGAAAGAAACGTTGCCGGCGCCGGTCGCCTTGCCGAACGCCTTCAAGTCGACGCGCGCCGTCTCTTCCGCCACCAGCAGGAAGAGCGCGCCCTTCTTGTTCTTCAGGAACAGGTTCTTGGCGTGGCCGCCGGGCAGGGCGCCCCGCAGCGCCTGGGAATCCTCGACCGTCCAGAGCGGTTCGTGCTCGACGGTGGCGTGATCGACGCCCAGAGAGGCCAGTTTCCGAAACAGGTCTTCCGGCGTCGCGGGCATGGCGGCGGTCACCGGGCCCTCCCGGCCCTGGGGCTTAGCGGCCCCAGGTGCGGAAGTTGGCGCTGTCGATGTGAACGAAGTTCGAGCGGCTGTACCGCCCCACGCCGCCCAGCTTCATCGCCTCGGCCGCCCGCGCGACGGTGCGCACGGAATAGTTCGGAATGTGGATGTCGATGGCCATGCCCTTGCAGTGATAGCTGTTCTTGGCGACGCCGCCGCTGCGCTTGGCGAGCATGGCGTTGGTCGCCTTGGAGCGATAGCCGGAGACGATGTGGATCGGCGTGCTCAATCCGAGCCACCGCCGCACCGAATACAGGTAGTCGATGACCTTGGGGTCCATGTGGCGCACGTCGCCCGAACGCCAGTCTCGCATGATCTGATCGATATTGCGGAGGCCGGACCGCGAGTAACGGTTGCCGACCCGATAAACGACTTCAAGCTTCTCTTTGGTGCGCGGATTGACCAGATCGAGCGCCCGTTTGGACGGTCCGGCTTCGGCGATGTCGGGGTCGAAGCCTACCAGGCCCGCCGTGAGAGCCGCGCCGCCGCCGATCAGCGTTCGTCGCGTAAGCGTCGTATTGGGAATAGACGGATCGGATTCGTCCTCCGCCGCGCCGTGCGCGGCGTGCTTTCCTTGAAACAAGAGCGCCCCTCCGTTTCGCAAATATGTTTGACGTCAGTCTCCCCAAACCTTCGCCAATTTCGTGCAGACTCAGTTAACAGAAGCGTATGCCCCTGTGAAGCGCTAGTTTTCCAGAGGCCGGGCAGCGGTATTAAGCCATGCCGCGGCTTCGCTTGGAAGGTGTGGCGCGACCGCATTTCGAACTCTTGCGTGATAGGCGTCGACGGATCGGGCTTCCTCGGCGCTCAGGAGGTCCGGATCGATCAGGCGGCGGTCGTAAGGGGCGAGGGTCAGGGTTTCGAATCCAAGGCTTTCGCGTTCGCCGCCAGGGATTTCCACCGCCTCGACCAGCAGAAGGTTTTCGATCCGAACGCCGAATGCCCCGGTTTTGTAGTAGCCGGGCTCGTTGGATAGGATCATCCCCGGTTCGAGCGCCGCTCCGCCGCCGGCCTTGGAAATCCGCTGCGGCCCTTCATGCACGCCAAGGTAGCTGCCGACGCCGTGTCCCGTGCCATGGTCGAAATCGAGTCCGGCCGCCCAAAGCGGCGCGCGCGCCAGGCTGTCGAGCTGGCCGCCGGCGACGCCTTTCGGGAAGCGCGCGGCGCCGAGCGCCAAATGCCCTTTCAGCACAAGCGTATATGCGCGCCGCATTTCATCCGTGGGGTCGCCGATGGCGACGGTGCGGGTGATGTCGGTGGTGCCGTCGAGGAACTGCGCGCCGGAATCGACAAGATAGAGCGAGCCCGGTTCGAGACGCCGGTCCGTCTCCGCCGTCACCCGGTAGTGCACGATGGCGCCGTTCGGCCCCGCGCCGGAAATCGTGCTGAAGGAAAGGTCGCGGAACAGGTCAAGCTCTCGGCGAAACGCCTCCAGCCGATCGGCCGCCTGCATTTCCGTGACGTCGCCGGTTTGTCCCTCCGTCGCCAGCCAGTGGAGAAAGCGCGTCATCGCGACGGCGTCGCGGGCATGGGCGTTGCGGGCGCCCGCAATCTCCACCGGGTTCTTGCGGGCCTTGGCGGCCGTCGTCGGGTCCTGGCCGGCGACGATTTCCGCGCCTGCGGCCCGCAGGAGCTGCGCGGCCGCGGCCGGCGCGCTGTCCGGAACCAGCACCCGTTTTCCGGCGAAACCGGACAAAGCCGGACCAAAGGCCGCCTGTTCGTCGATCTCGACCCCATTGCCGACCCACGAACGCGTTTCCGGCGAAAGCTTCACCGCGTTGACGAACCAGTCGAGCCGTCCGTCCGCCTTCAGGATGGCGAAGGAGAGCGGCAGCGGCGTGTGCGGCACGTCGGTTCCGCGCACGTTCAAAATCCATGCGACGCCGTCCGGCGCCGTCAGCAGTGCGGCGTCGACGCCGTCCGTCGTCAGCCGCTCGGCCAGCGCCTGGCGTTTTTCCGCCGACGACTGGCCGGAATACGCCAAATCGTGGGGCGTGACCGGACGGTCGGGCGCCGGCGGACGGTCGGTCCAGACGAGGTCCACCAGGTTTCGCTCGGCCGGCTTGAGCGCGCCGCCGGCCTTTGCGGCCGCCTTGGCGTACCGCTTCACGTCGGCTTCCGTCAGCAGCCAGGGGTCGTATGCGAGGACGGCGCCGGCGGGCAGGCATTCTGCGATCCAGTCGGCCGGCGGCGCCTCCGTGACGTGGCGCGGCTCGAACACGTCGAGATCGATCTGGTCTTTGAGCTGCAGGGTGTAGCGGCCGTCGGAAAACACCGCGGCCTTCTCCGCCAGCACCACCGCAAGGCCCGCCGAGCCGGTAAAGCCGGTCAACCAGGCTAGCCGTTCCGCCGAAGCGGGCACATATTCCCCCTGGAACTCGTCGGCTCGGGGCTGAATCCAGCCGTCGAAACCGTTCGCTTTCAGGGCTTCCCGCAACGCTGTGACGCGCGTCGCCGTCATGGCTGATCTCCCAGGAATGCAAGCCATGCAGAATCGGTATGCTGCATTGCAATAATGGCGCGACTGTTCGGCGAATTCGCCGCTATATCTCCAATCAAAGGCGCGGCGAGCGCTGCGTTTCCCGTGCAGGGAGCGCATACCCGAAAGCCCGAAAGGTTCGGACTTATGCCACCGCCGACGCCGTCCTTGGAGTAAGAACGATGTTGCAAGCAATCAATAAGCTTGAACTTGAGATCCTGAATTGCCGGCAGCGGGACGCGGCCGAACTGAAGCGGGCGCTTAAGGCCGCCTGGCAGTTCTGCTCGGCGCCGCACGACGCCGAAGCCGACTCGATGGAGCGCGCGAAGCTTGCCTGCCAGACGCGCGACGCCGAAGTCCTGCGCGAAGCCGCTTCGGCCGTCAGCCATGGCCACGCGCCTCGCGGCATGGGCGGCGCGGCGCGCGCCTAACGGTCAACGCCAGCCAATCTCCCCTGCGCGTCCTGCGTTCGAGCGACAGGCCGCGCGCCCGGTGCGCCGCCATCACGAAAGGCTCCTGCCAATAGAGGAAGCCTGAAAGGATGGCGCGCCCGCCGGGCCTGAGGCCGCGCGCGAGATCGCCGGCCATCGCGCGAAGCGGTCGCGCGAGAATATTGGCAAACACCAGATCGAACGGCGCCGCGGCCTTAATCGCCGGGCTCTGCCAGCCGTTCGCGAGCCGCACCACGGCCTGGACCCGATTTCGCCTGGCCGTCGCCGCCGCGACGGCCACGGCGCGCGGGTCGATGTCGGTCATCGTCAAATCGCACTTCGCGGCCTTCGCGGCCGCCAGTCCGAGCACGCCCGTGCCGCAGCCCAGGTCAAGCACGCGGCGGGGCAGGCCGTGCTTCAGCACGTGCTCCAACGCCGTCAGGCAGGCGCGGGTCGTCTCGTGCTCGCCGGAGCCGAAGGCCGCGCCCGCCTCCACCTCCAGATCGATCACGCCCGCACGGGGCGGATCGACGATATGTCGTCCGCGCACGCGGAACCGTCCGGTTTCGATGGCGGGCAGCCCGGCCAGCGCCTCGGCTTGCCAGTCGATATCGGCCAGGGGCGCGATGACCACCTCCGGCGGCGCCATATCCATGGCGGCCGCCGCGATCGCCACGGCGGCTTCCACGGCGGCCCTGTCCGGAATGGACGCAGCGATCGCCTCGACGACGCACGCGTCCGCCAGCCATAGGTCGCCCGCCCAGGTCGCGGGCTCCTCGACGCTGCGCACCTGCTTGCTCGAGGCTTCGGTTTCGTAGATCGAAACCGCGATCGCGAAACGCTCGAGCGCCGCTTCGAACGCCGGTGCGGCCAGGGTCGGCGTCGCGACCGCGATCCGCCAGGTTTTAGCGCCGTCCGGCTCCAGGCTTGTGGACATGGTCAAGAGCGGCGGCTCACGTTTTCTCGACAAAGCTGTCGATCACCGTCTTCAGGCCAGCCTTTTCGAAGGCGATTTCGAGCCGGTCGGCGTCGATGTCCTCAATCTGGCCATAGCCGAATTTCTGGTGGAAGACGCGTTCGCCGATCGCGAACTGGCCGGCCTTGGACGCGCGCGGCTTCACCTCGAAGCTTACGCCGTCGATCACTTCGGCGCGCCGGCCCGCGGCCTTGGCGCCGACCGCGCGCGAGCGGATCGAATCGTAGCCGCCGCTCGCTTCGGCCGCGCCGCCGAACATCTCCGGGCCGGCGCCATAGCCATAGCCCAACCCGTCCGGCGCTTCCCGGTTGATATGCTCCGCCGGCAGTTCATCGATGAAACGCGAGGGCAGGGACGAAACCCATTGGTTATAGACGCGGCGATTGGCGGCGGCCGAGATGATCGCCCGCCGCCGCGCCCGCGTCAGGCCGACATAGGCGAGGCGCCGCTCTTCCTCCAGGCCCGCGCGGCCGTTCTCGTCGAGCGCGCGCTGATTGGGGAACATGCCGTCCTCCCAACCCGGCAGGAACACGATGTCGAACTCCAGCCCCTTGGCGGCGTGCAGGGTCATGATGCTGATCAGGTCGTCGCCGGCGTTCTGCTCGTTCTCCATGACCAGGCTTACATGCTCCAGGAAGCCTTGCAGGTTCTCGAACTCGCCGATGGCGCGGACCAGCTCCTTCAGGCTTTCGACCCGGCCCGGCGCGTCCGGCGCCTTGTCGTTCCGCCACATGTCCACATAGCCGGATTCGTCGAGCACCGTCTCCACCAGCTCCACGTGGTCGACGCCCTGTTCCAGCGCCCGCCAACGGTCGAACGCCTGGACGAGGCCGCCCAGGCTGTTGCGCGCTTTCGGCCGGAGTTCGTCCGATAGGGCGAGCTTGCGGCTCGCCTCGAACAGGGAGATGCGTTCCGTGCGGGCGAGATTGTGGGCGGCGCGCAGGGTCGCGTCGCCGAGGCCGCGCTTCGGGGTGTTGACGATGCGCTCGAAGGCCAGGTCGTCGGCCGGCTGCACGGTGACGCGCAGATAGGCGATCGCATCCCGAATTTCCGCCCGCTCGTAAAAGCGGGGGCCGCCGATTACGCGGTAGGGCAGGCCGAGCGTGACGAACCGTTCCTCGAAGGCGCGCGTCTGAAAACCGGCGCGCACCAGAACCGCCATTTCCTTCAAGGGAACCTGTCGGCGTTGCAGGGTTTCGATCTCGTCGCCCACCATGCGGGCTTCCTCGTCCCCGTCCCAGACGAGCCTGAGATCGACCGGCTCGCCCATATCCGCTTCGGTCCAGAGCGTCTTGCCGAGACGTTCCTCGTTTCTGGAGATCAGCCCCGAGGCCGCGCCCAGAATGTGGCCGGTGGACCGGTAATTACGCTCCAGCCGGATCACGCGGGCGCCGGGAAAGTCCTTCTCGAAGCGCAGGATGTTGCCCACTTCGGCGCCCCGCCAGCCGTAGATCGACTGGTCGTCGTCCCCGACGCAGCAGATGTTCTTGTGCTCGCCCGCCAGCAGGCGGAGCCACAGATACTGGGCGACGTTCGTGTCCTGGTATTCGTCCACCAGCACATAACGAAAGCGTCGGCGCCAGTCCGCCAGGATTTCGGGATTGTCCTGAAAGATGGTGGCGACATGCATCAAGAGGTCGCCGAAATCCACCGCGTTCAGCGTTTGCAGGCGCGCCTGATACTGGGCGTACAGCTCGACCGCCCGGCCCGCCGCGAAGTCGCCGGCTTCGCCCTTGCTCACCTTGTCCGGCGGCAGCGCCCGATCCTTCCAGCGCTGGATGCGGGCCATCAGGGCGCGCGGCGGCCAGCGGCTCGTGTCCAGGTTCTCGGCCTGCATGAGCTGTTTCAGCAGTCGCTGCTGATCGTCGGCGTCCAGGATCGAGAAATTGGAGGTCAGGCCGACGATTTCCGCATGCCGCCGCAGGATGCGCGCGGCCAGCGCATGGAACGTCCCGAGCCACATGCCTTCCGCGACGCCGCCGATCAGGTCGGCGACGCGATCCTTCATCTCCCGCGCCGCCTTGTTGGTGAAGGTGACGGCGAGAATCTGGCGCGGCCAGGCTTTGCCGGCGACGAGAAGGTGGGCGATCCGGGTGGTCAGCGCGCGCGTCTTGCCGGTGCCGGCGCCGGCCAGCATCAACACCGGTCCGTCCAGGGTCTCGACCGCGCGGCGCTGTTCTTCGTTCAGGCCTTCCAGATAGGGCGGCCGGCCGCCATGGCCGGCGGCGGCGGGCGGCATGGGCGGCGGCGGCTCGGCGCCGTCGTCGAAGGGATTGAAGGATTCGCTCATGGTCCGGTCAATATAGCGCGGCCACGAGCTAAGAGGCGCCCGAGGCTGTGGATGCCGTGGTCGCCTGGCGCGGTTTGGCCGCCAGCCTGACCAGGCCCGCGACGGAATCGACCGCCGCCGCCGCCGCGTCCGCCGCGATGGCCGCCAGTCCGTCTTCCACCAGGACCTTCGGCACGGCGTTCTTCTGGTCGGCCGCGCCGACCTCGACGCCGCGCTGATCGACGACGGCCCAGCGTATCGTGATCTCCGCCATGTTCGGCGCGCCGGCCGCCGGCGTCGCCCGGGCATGCGCCCGCACTGTCGCCGCCGCTTCGCCGGCCGCGCTCGGCTGAAAACCCCTGGCCGCCAACGCCGTCGCCATGGCCCGGGCCAGCGGCCCGCCGTCCTCGAAGCCCTCTGTCGCCGCCGGCGGGACCGCGACGAGGATGCGGACCGGTTCGGCCGGCGATTCTCGCGGTCCGAGCTTCGCCGCAAGCCTGTCCGCCATGGCGTTGATGATCGCCTGGGTTTCGGGGCGTTCGACCCGGAAGTCGAGCGGCGTCGGCGCCTGGAACGTGTCCATCAGCACGCCGTCCGCGCGCTCAAGCCGCCAGATTACGTTCACATAGCCTTGCCCGGCGGCGGTCGGTTCGCCCGGCGTCGCGCTCAGCACGGCGCCGAGAGCGCCGACGCTGTCGACGCCGGCCGCGACCTTGCGCGCGGTGAGGGCTTCGGCCACGGCGCGGCGGAAGGGCTCCGCCTCCACGCCCGGCACAGGCGCGACATAGATGCCGGCCGCGATCGGCTCCGTCAGCGGCGGCGCGGTCAGCAGCGGATCGTTCCTGTCGGATCGGAATACGCCCGGCGGGCCGGCGCACGCTGCGAGCGCCAGGGCTAGGACCGCCAGAAGCGGCGTCAGGCCAGCGCGCACGCCGCCATTCCGCCGAGAATGCAGAGAAAGATAAAGACGATCATATGCGGCATCGGTCCGTGCCTGACTTACGGTCCGCCAAGGGTTCGGCACACTCCTACCGCGTGGCGGCGCCGGCCGGCAAGCGGCTCTTCCCTTACCCCGGCCAGCCCATGCTAGCATCCTCGCCGAATATCGGAATGGCGGCCGTCGGGCGCCGACGGGAGGGTAGGAATGAGCGACTATAATGTCGGCGATCTGGTCGCCGAATTTCTGCAGCAGGCGGGCGTCGATACGGTTTTCGGCGTCGTGTCCGTGCACAATATCCCGATGCTGGACGCGCTCGGTCGCCGCAACGCGGTCCGCGTCGTCGGCGCCCGCGGCGAAATGGGCGCCGGCCATATGGCGGACGCCTATGCCCGCGCCCGGCGCGGCCTCGGCGCGTTCATCACCTCCACCGGCCCCGGCGCCGCGAACGCGCCCGGCGCATTGGTCGAGGCCCGGTTCGCCAGTTCGCCCGTCCTGCACCTCACCGGCCAGACGGCGACCGCGAACATCGATAAGGAGCAGGGCGCCGTCCATGACGTCATGGACCAGCTCGGCATGCTGAAAAGCACCTGCAAATCCGCCTATCGCATTCGCGCGCCGGAAATGGCGCTGGGCGTTCTCTTCAAAGCCGCGACGGACGCTTTGACGCCGCCGATGGGGCCGGTCTCCGTCGAAATCCCGATCGACGTGCAGCGTTCGCCGATCGAACGCCCGGCCATGCTGGACGGATTGAAGGTTCAGGCGCCCGCCGGCGACGCCGGCGACGCGGCGAGCCTGGACGCGCTCGCTGACATGGCCGCCGGGGCGAAGCGGCCTATGCTCTGGTGCGGCGCCGGCGCGCGCTATGCCCGCGGCGCGGTCGAGCGGCTCGTCGATATGGGCTTCGGCGTCGTCACGTCCGTGAACGGCCGCGCGGTCATTCCCGAAACCCACCCGATGACGCTCGGCGCCTACCAGGCGACGCCGGAGGTGGAGACGTTTTACGAAACCGTGGATTTCATGCTGATCGCCGGCGGCCGCGTGCGCGGCCACGAGACGCGGGATCTCGGCTTGAAGCTGCCGCCGCGCCGCGCCCAGATCGATATCGATCCCGGCGCGCTCGGCCGCACCTACAGCGTCGACCATTTCCACGTGGGCGAGGTCGAGGCCGCGTTGAACGCGCTGGCGGACCGGCTCGAAGGCCGCATGCAGGTCGCCTCAAACTGGGCGAGCGACCTGGCCGCCGTCCGCGAGGAGACGCGGGCGAACTACCTGAAGGCGCTCGGCCCCTACGCCAACTTCCCGGACATCTTCCGGGAGGCGATGCCGGATGACGCCTACTGGGTCCGTGACGTGACCATGAACAACACGACCTGGGGCAATCGCGTCATTCCGCTCTCGAAGCCGGAGCAGAATATCTACCCCGTCGGCGCCGCCATCGGCCCGGGCTTCCAGTTCGGCATCGGCGCGGCCTTCGGCGCGGGCGGCAGCAAGGTCGTGGCGATTACCGGCGACGGCGGCTTCTACCTGAACATGACCGAGCTCTGGACCGCGTCCCAGGAAAAGCCGGACGTCGCCATCGTCGTCTTCAACGATGCGGGCTATGGCGTCATCAAGGACATTCAGGACACGCTCTACGGCGAGCGCCACTATTTCGCGGACCCGATCGGCCCCGATATGGAGGGCTTGGCCAAGCTGGCGGGCCTGCTGTACTTCCGGGTCGAATCGGAAGCGGAAATGGGTCCGCAGCTCAAGGCGGCCATCGACCATGACGGCCCGACGCTGCTTGAGGTGGACATGACGAAGATCGGCAAGGTGCCGCGCTATTTCGCGCCGCCGCCCTATGCCGCCAAAGCCGAAAGCTAGGACTGGCTCCCTCTCAGGCCGAACGGCGCGCCGCCGCCGTCAACGCGCCGGCGCCGATCAGGAAGGCGGCGCCGGCGCGATTGGCCCGGCGAAGCGTCGCGGGATTGCGGGCGCGGCGGCGCAGTTCGCCCGCAAGCATCGCCCAGAGCGCGGCATTGACGGCGGCGAGCGTGACGAACGTCGCCTCCATCGCCGCGAACTGGGGCAGCGCCGGCGCCGCCGGGTCGACGAACTGCGGCGCGAAGGCCACGAAGAAGACGATGCTCTTCGGGTTGAGCGCCGTCACGGCGAACGCGTTCAGGAACATGGCGCGGCCGGATTTGGCCGCCGCATGCGGCTGGGCTTCCGCCAGCACCGGCGGCGCCCGCCACAGCTTGACGCCCAGCCAGATCAGATAAGCCGCGCCGACGAGCTTTAGGACCGAGAACAACGTCGCCGAGGCGGCGAGCGCGGCGCCGGCGCCCAGCAGGGAAATCGTCATCGCCGTCAGATCGCCGAGCGCGACGCCGGGCACGGTCGCCCATCCGCTTGCCCGGCCGCGGCCGATCGCATAGCTGGTCACCAGCATCACCGTCGGGCCGGGAACCGCCAGCAAGGCGGCGCTGGCGAGCGCGAAGGCGAGCCAAAGTTCTAGGGACATGCACGGTCTCCTGTCGGCAGTGGGTTCCGATGAAGCCTCAACCGGCGCCGTGAGGCAATGCGAAATCCCCCGCCCGATCTGCTCCGAATTCGAGATTCGACATCGTCGCTTTTGCAAACGGCGACGGCGACCCTAGCTATTGACGGAGCGCTGGCCTGGCGGCCTTGCGGCCGTGGTTCGACATCAAGCGCGCAGTTGAAATTTTGATGGAGGATGCAGTCCAGTATGGCGATTTCACCGGAGGCGAAGGCGGGTCTATTGCTTGGCTTGGCCGCCGCGCTCGGCGTGTTGGCGGAGAATATCGACGCCCTGCGCCCATTCTACGACAGCCTGCTCGGCGCGAACCTGACCATCGCGATCGACGGCGCCGGCATCGATAAGCCCCTTTTGCTTTGGATCAACGACGGGCTGATGGCGGTCTTCTTCCTGTTGGTGGCGCTCGAGATCAAACGGGAGGTGTATGGCGGCGCGCTGGCGAGCTGGAAACAGGCGGCGCTGCCCGTCTACGGCGCAATCGGCGGCATGGCGGTCCCTGCGCTGATCTTTATCGCCGTCGTCGGCCCGGATAGCCATGAGGCGAGGGGATGGGCGATTCCGGCGGCGACGGACATCGCCTTCGCGCTCGGCGTGCTCAGCCTGTTCGGGCGGCGCGTTCCGGCGGAGCTGAAAACGTTCCTCCTGGCGCTCGCCGTCGTGGACGATCTGGGCGCGATCGCGATCATCGCACTGTTCTATACGAGCGACCTATATGGATTGCCGCTGGCGCTCGCCCTCGCGGCCTGTGCGGGGCTGTTTGCCCTGAATCGCGCCAGCGTCAGGCGGTTCACGCCTTATGTGCTGCTCGGCCTCGTGCTTTGGGTCTGCGTGCTGAAATCCGGCGTACACGCGACGCTGGCCGGCGTCGCTATCGGGTTTGCGATACCTTTCCGCCCGGACACCGACGGCCACTCGCCCGCCCATGCGGCGGAGCATGGCCTGCATGGCTGGGTCGCCTATCTGGTGATGCCGCTGTTCGCGTTCGCCAACGCCGGCGTGCCGCTTGGCGGCTTCGGGCTTGAAACGGTGACGGCGCCGCTGTCGCTGGCGATCCTGCTTGGCTTGTTCGTCGGTAAACAGATCGGCGTCTTCGGCCTGGCCTTCGCGGCGATCCGCCTGGGGCTGGCCCGGCCGCTGGCGCAATCGAGCATGCTGCAGCTCTACGGCGTCAGTCTATTGGCCGGCATCGGTTTCACCATGTCGCTCTTTATCGGCGCGCTCGCCTATTCGGACCCCGAGAACCAGGCGCTGGTGCGCGTCGGCGTTTTGACGGGCTCGATCCTTTCGGGTCTGCTCGGCGCGGCGGTTCTGGCGATCGCGAAGTCCCGCCCCGCGGAACCAGAGACCTCCGCGTCGGACGCTGTCTCCGGGCGATGAGGCAGACGCGCGGTCAGGCGCAGAAGGGGTGGTCCTTTGAAACCCGTTCGGTCGTGGCCGGGAAGCGTTGCAGCGCTTTCGCCGGCCGGACCGGACGGGCGACGAGATTGCCGCCGCAGTTCGGGCAAAGGCCGCCGGGCAGGCGATTGTCGGCGCAATCCCGGCAGAACGTGCATTCGAATGTGCAGATCAAGGCGTCGGCCGCATCGGGAGGCAGGTCTTTGTCGCAGCATTCGCAATTGGGCCTGAGGCTCAGCATTTTTGCGGTTTCCCTTTCCCTCGTTCGGGATTGCGCCTTCTGCGCGGACGCGCGCGCTTGATCGGCGCGGCGGCGGACGGCAGGATGCGCCCCACTCTTTCTGGAGCCTATCCCATGGCGGACGCAATCCCCTTCAATCGCGAATTCGACGCCGCCCCCGGCGAGGTCGTGACCCTGACGCCGAATCTCAGGCGCGTGACATCGCCCAACCCGTCGATGTTCACCTTCAAGGGCACGAACACCTATATCGTCGGCCACGGCAAGGTCGCGGTTGTCGATCCCGGCCCGGTCTCGGACGTTCACGCCGCCGCCATCCTGAAGGCGGTGGAAGGCGAGACCGTGACCCACATCATCGCCACCCACACCCACAACGACCATTCGCCGGGCATTCCCGCCATCAAGGCGGCGACCGGGGCGGACACCTATGGCTTCGGGCCGCATGGCGTCGGCGCCCGTCGCAACTGGCCGTTCGATTCGCCCGAAGGCGGGGACATGGCCTTTCAGCCGGACCACCGGGTCGCGGACGGCGAATTGATCGAGGGCGAAGGCTGGACGCTCGAGGCTATCCATACGCCGGGGCACATATCGAACCATCTCTGCCTGGCGCTGAAGGAGGACAACGTCCTGCTTTCGGGCGACCATGTCATGGGCTGGTCCACATCCATCGTTTCGCCGCCTGACGGCGACATGACCCATTACATGGCGAGCCTGCGGAAGCTCCTGGACCGGAACGAGACCGTCTACTATCCGGGCCATGGCGGCCCCGTCGAGAAGCCGCAGCGGTTCGTGAGCGCGTTCATCGCCCACCGGAAGGCGCGGGAAACGCAGATCCGTTCCTGCCTGGCCGATGGCCCGAAGACGATCCCGGCCATGGTCGCGGTCATGTATGCGAACGTGGACCAGAACCTGCACCGCGCCGCCGGCCGGTCGGTGCTTTCCCATCTGCTCGCCATGTGGGAGCGGAACGAGATCGCCTGCCCTGACGATCCGCCGGGGCCGGAGTCCGAATATCGGCTCGCGTGAGCCGAACGACGAATTACTTAAGCCAGCAATAGTGTGCGAGGAGCCCGCCGATGAGCGAGGATAGCGTTCTTTACGAGAAAAACGGCCGCGTGGTCACCTGGACGATCAACCGCCCGGAGATCCGGAATTCCGTCTCCGCCATCGAGGTGGTCGACCGTTTCGAGGAACTGGCCGAAATGGTCGCGAAGGATCATGAGGTCTCCTGCGTGATCCTGACCGGGGCGGGCACGGCGTTCTCGTCGGGCGGCGACGTCAAGGACTTCACCCGCCGCGCGGCGGAAATGCAGGCGCGCCCGGTCCGCACCCGCCATTGGTACCGTGAAGGCATTCAGCGCATTCCGCTGGCGTTGGACAAGCTGGAAATTCCGACCATCGCCGCCGTCAACGGCCACGCCATCGGCGCCGGCTGCGACCTCGCCATGATGTGCGACATCCGCATCGCCGCCGACACCGCCCAGTTCGGCGAGGTGTTCGTCAATCTCGGCATCATTCCGGGCGACGCCGGCTCCTGGTATCTGCCGCGCCTGGTCGGCCGTTCCAAGGCGTTCGAGCTCACCTTCACCGGCGACGTGATCGACGCGGCGGAAGCCAAGGAGATCGGCATGGTCAGCCATGTTGTGCCACTGGACGAACTGATGCCGGCCGCCCGCAAGATGGCCGACAAGATTTCCCGCAAGCCGCCGGAAGCGCTGCGCATGACCAAGCGCCTCCTGAAGGAGAGCGAGTTTCAGCGTCTTGACACGGCGCTGGAAATGGCTGCGGCCATGCAGGCGCTGGCGCAGTCGACCAAGGATCACGAGGAAGCGGCGACGGCGTTCGTCGAAAAGCGCCGTCCGACCTTCACCGGCGAATAAGGACCCGCGCCATGCCGAGCTTTCGCGCCATCGACGACCTGGACCTCAAGGGCAAAACCGCGCTCGTCCGGGTGGACTACAACGTGCCGGTCCGCGATGGCGCCGTGACGGACGCGACGCGGATCGAGCGGTCGCTCGGGACGATTCGCGACCTCACGGCCGCCGGCGCGCGCGTCGTCTGCCTGTCCCATTTCGGCAGGCCGAAGGGTCAGCGGGTTCCGGAGATGTCGCTCCGTCCGATCGCCGCCGCGCTGGAGCAGGCGCTCGGGCGCCCGGTGGCGTTCGCGGATGACTGTGTAGGCGATGACGCCGAAGCAGTCGTCGCCGCGCTGCCGGCGGACGGCGTGGCGTTGATGGAGAACCTGCGCTTCCATGCCGGCGAGGAGGCGAACGCGCCGGAATTCGCCGCCGCGCTGGCGAAGCTTGGCGACGTTTATGTGAACGACGCGTTCTCCGCAGCCCACCGCGCCCACGCCTCCACCGAGGGCTTGGCGCGGCTGCTGCCGGCGGCGGCCGGACGGCTTATGGAGGCGGAACTGAAGGCGCTCGGCGCCGCGCTGGAGAACCCGGCGCGCCCGGCCGCCGCCCTGGTCGGCGGCGCCAAGGTCTCCAGCAAGATCGCGATCCTCGAGGCCCTGGTCGACAGGGTGGATGCCCTCATCGTCGGGGGCGGCATGGCGAACACATTCCTGCTGGCGCTCGGGCACGACATGGGCAAGAGCCTGGTCGAGGCGGACATGCTGGACGTCGCCCGCGCGATCATGGTCAAGGCCGACGACGTCGGCTGCCAGCTCATTCTGCCGACGGACGCCGTCGTTGCGGCGGAGTTCAAGGCGAATCCGGAAACCGTCGTCGTGCCGGTCACCGCCGTGCCCTCGGCGCAGATGATGCTGGACGTCGGCCCCGACAGCGCGACAGCCCTGGAAGAGTTGCTGGACAGCTACAAGACCATCGTGTGGAACGGACCGCTTGGCGCGTTCGAAACCCCGCCCTTCGACGCGGCGACTAACCGCGTCGCCCGGAAGGCGGCCGCGCTCGCCAGGGCCGGCAAGCTGCTGGCGGTCGCCGGCGGCGGCGATACGGTCGCAGCGCTCGCCCATGCCGGCGCGGTCGACGATTTCACCTATGTCTCGACGGCCGGCGGCGCCTTCCTCGAATGGCTCGAAGGCCGCACCCTGCCGGGCGTCGCCGCGTTGGAAGCGGCGGCGGGCTGAAGCGGTCTGCCCCCGAAACGGCGCGGTCCAGCGCGGATATCGCCTATAGGAAGGTCCAGGATTCGGGCTCCAGGTCGAGCAGCATCCGGCCCAGGGTTACGAAGTTCTGGGCGCGGGCCTGGGTCTGCTGGGAGGCCGTGAGGGCGTCCCGCAGACGCCGCTCGAACGGGCCGCTTTCGAAGATGGCGGTCGAGCCGGCGGCCCGATAGGCGGCCTCCACGATATCGACGCCTTCGTGGATGACATGGACGCTGGCGAGCTTCAGGTCCATGCGTTCCTGCACGGCGATCTCGCCGCGCGCCGCGACGGCGGCATAGGCGGCGTCGGTCGAGCCGATCAGATAGGCGCGCGCCGCGCGCAGGCGCGCTTCCAGCCGGGCCAGCGTCTGCTGGAAGACCGGGTTCTCGCGGAGCGACACGCTCACGCCGCGCGGCGTCTTCACCAAGGCCAGATCACGCAGATGGTTCAGCATGGCGCGGGCGATGCCGAGTTGCAGCGCCGAAAAGCCGACGCCGTAAACCACCGTCCCCGGAAATTTGAAGATCGTTCCCGGCTCGCGGAGTTCGGCCAGGTTTTCCCGGTCGACCGTGTCGGCTTCGGCGACGAACAGGTCGGTCACGGCGAAGGCGTCGCTGCCCGTGCCTTTCAGCCCCATGACGCGCCAGGTGTCCTCGATGTCGGCCTGGTCGCGCCGCAGCAGGACCGTGCGGTCGAGCTTGCTTCCGTCGTCTCGGAGAATCGGCGCGCCCGCCGCGTCGACCACATAGCTGTGGCCGCCAAGGATGGTCGCGTGGCGGCTGCCGCTGGCGAAGGTCCAGGTCCCGGTCACCCGATAGCCGCCCTCGACCCGCACGGCCTTGCCCTGAATGCCGGCGCCCCAGGCGAGCACGGCGTCAGGCGGCCCGAACCAGCGTTCGGCCGCTTCCTCGGACAAGAAGGCGGCGGCGAGCGCGCAGCCGCCGCCCTGGCTCGCGACCCATGCGGCGCTGGCGTCGCCGATGGCCAGGTTCTCGATGGTTTCGGCGAATTCCGTCAGGGTCGCTTCGTCGCCGCCCACGCTTCTGGGCAGCAGCACGCGGAATATCCTGGCCGCGTGCATTTCCGCCAGCACGTCCGCCGGCAGCTCCCGCGCGGCGTCGATCCGCGCGGCGGCCGCGTCGAGCGTCCCGATCAGTCCCGCCGCGCGCGCGGATGCCCGTTCGCCGCCTGTCGCTGGCCCTGGATGTCCATTCATACTCAAAACCTTCCTTGGCCGTCTTCTGCCAACCGTTTGCCCCTGGCCTACCGCGCCGCCTGGATCGCCCGCCAGATCGCCTCCGGCGTCGCGGGGCCGGTCCACGTCGTCACGCCGAGCGGTTTCAGCGCATCGAGGATGGCGAGCGAGACGGTGGGATAGCCGGCGATTGCGCCCGCCTCGCCGCAGCCCTTCACGCCGAGCGGATTTGTCGTGCAGGGTGTGGCGTTCAGCTCCACCTCGAAGCTCGGCAGATCGTCGGCTCGAGGCATCGCATAGTCCATGAACGTGGCAGAGAGCGGCTGGCCCGTGCCCGGTTCGAACACCATCGCCTCCAGCATGGCCTGGCCGACGCCCTGAGCGATGGCGCCGTGGACCTGGCCGAAAACGATCATCGGATTGACGACGACGCCATAGTCGTCGACGGCGGTATAGCGGAGCAGGCGGACGACGCCCGTTTCCGGGTCGACCTCGACCTCGGCCACATGGGTTCCGCTCGGGTAGGTCATCGCCTCCCGCGTCCAGAAATAGTAGGCGTCGAGCGGCGCGTCGCGGCGGCGGGCTTCGTCGGCGACGGCGCTCAACTGGACGGACCGGTCCGTGCCGGCGACCGCGAAGGCGCCGTTCGCGAAGGCGATCGCGTCCGCCGGCGCCTGCAGCATTTCCGCCGCGATGGGCGCGGCCTTTTCGAGCGCCATGTCGGCGGCGCGGACGATCGCCGTGCCGCCCATATAGGTAGCGCGGCTGCTGCCATGGCCGCCGCCGAAGGGAATGGCGTCCGTATCGCCCTGCGCCAGCCGTATCGAGAGGTTCGGTACGCCGAGCTTGTCGGCCAGGATCTGGGGAAAGGTGGTCTCGTGGCCCTGGCCGATGGTCTGAGTGCCGGTGACCAGGTCTATGCCGCCGCCGGGCCGGAACTTGATCTCGACGTTCTCGTCCGGAACGCCGCCCGTCGCCTTGATGTGGCAGGCGGCGGCGACGCCGAGCAGCCGCTGACTGGCCGCCTTGCGCGCCGGGAACCCGGCGATGTCCGCCAGTTCGAGCGCCCGCTCGAAATTCGCCGGAAAGTCGCCGCTGTCGATGGTGGAGCCGAAGACGTTGGTCGACGGCATGTCGGCGGCCGGCAGCAGGTTCCTGCGGCGCAGTTCGAAACGGTCGATCCCGGAAACCTCGGCCGCCTGCTCGATCAGCCGCTCGACGATATTGACCATCTCTGCAAAGCCGGGGCCGCGCAGCACGCCGATCGGCGTGGTGTTGGTCAGCGCCGAGCGCACGCGGAGCGCTATCGCCGGAATGCCGTAAGTCGTGCCCGGAAGATGCGCATACTGGTTCGTCTGCACGCCGCCGGCGCTGCCGGCCATATAGGCGCCCAGATTGGCGATGCTGTCGATCTCCAGCGCCAGAAAACGGCCGTCCCGGTCGAGCGCCAGCCGCGCGGTCGCTTCGTGGTCACGGGCCTGATGGTCGGCGATATGCACTTCGTTGCGGGTCGCGATCCACTTCACCGGCGCGCCCGTCCGCCGCGCCGCCCAGAGAAGCAGGGCCTGCTCCACATAGGCGAAGTTCTTGGCGCCGAACCCGCCGCCGACATCGGGCGCGATCCAGCGGACATCCTCGCGGGCGAGCCCCAGCGCGGCGGCGATATTGTCCCGGTTGACGTGGATGCTCTGGCTGGAGACATGCAGGGTGTAGCGGCCCGTTTCGGGGTCGTGCACGCCGACGCCGCCGCGCGGCTCGATGGGATTGGAGACGAGGCGGTGGTTGTAGAGCGTGACTTCGGCGACATGCGCCGCCGTTTCGAGCGCCGCCGCGACGGCGGCCGCGTCGCCGGTGCGCCAGTCCATGCAGAGATTGCCGGCGACCTCGCCCGATAGCGCCGGCGCGCCCGGCGCGATGGCCGCCGAGCCGAGCGTGACGGCGGGCAGCTCGTCATAGTCGACCATGACGGCTTCCGCGCCGTCGAGCGCCGCCGCACGGGTCTCCGCGACGACCATGGCGACCGGTTCGCCCGCGAAGCGGACCTTTCGCGCCGCCAGCAAGGGCTGCGTATCCCAGGCGAACGGCTCGTCGGTGACGGTGTTGGCGATCACGAACGGCTTCAGCGGCTTCAGACCGTCCGCGGCGGCGTCCGCCGCCGTCAGGACAGCGCGCACGCCGGGGACGGCTTCAGCGGCGCTCGTGTCCACGCCTCGGATATCCGCATGGGCGTAGGGGCTGCGCGCGAAGGCGGCGTAGAGCAGGCCGTTGAACGCCAGATCGTCCAGATACTGGCCCGCGCCGGCGACGAACCGCTGGTCCTCCCGTCGCTTCGGCGCGGCGCCGATGCCTTCGATCATGCCGTCCATCATGCATTCCGTCCCAGAATTTTGCCCGCGACTTTAGCCCGGTTCCCCATCGCTTCAAACGGCGGGCGGGGCGTGCCAACATCCAGGCGACGGACAAACAAAGAGAAACAGGCGGGGCGACGATGGACGAAAGCAGAATTCCGATCCTGGTAGGCGCCGGGCAGATCACCCAGCGGGAGCCCGATCCGGCGAAGGCCTTGTCGCCGATGGATTTGATCGCGGCGGCGGGCCGCGAGGCGGCGGCGGACGCCGGCGCGGGCGACAGCCTGTTGCAGGCGCTCGACTCGATCGTGCTGCTCGCGTCCTTCTCGGATACGAGCTGGCGCTTCACGTCGCCGTTCGGCGGTCCCAGCAACCCGCCGAAATCCCTCGCGGCGCGGCTTGGCGCGGAGAACGCCAGCCGGCTCATCTACACCTTCGCCGGCGGCAACATGCCCCAATGGTCGATCAATCGGCTTTCCGAAATGGTGACGCGGGGCGAGGTCGAGGCGGCGATGGTCATCGGCGGCGAGGCGCTCGCCACCCAGAAGGCGGCGCAGCGCGCCGGGCTCGACCTCGACTGGAACGAAGACGCGGGTGGAAAGCCGGAGCGATGGGGCGTGGAGACGCGCGGTTGGAGCGACGCCGAGGAGCGCCATCGCATGGCCGGCGCCATCTTCGCCTATCCCCTGTTCGAAACGGCGATCCGCGGCGCGCGCGGCCGCACCATCGCGGAGCACGCGCTGGCGACGGGCAAACTGTTCGAAGGTTTCGCCAAGGTCGCCGCCGCCAATCCCCTGGCGGACCGTCGCGACGGCTTCACGGCGGAGCAGATCGCCACGGTCAGCGCCGGCAATCCCTATATCGGTTTCCCCTATACCAAGCTGATGAACGCGAACGCCTTCATCGACCAGTCGGCGGCGGTGATCCTCACGTCCGTCGGGAAGGCGAAGGCGCTGGGCATTCCGGAAGACCGCTGGGTCTATCTGCACGGCACGGCGGACGCCTACGATCACTGGTTCATCAGCGACCGCATCAACTTCTACACCTCCCCGGCCATGCGCACGGTGGCGGAGGAAACCTTCGAGATGGCGGAGATGTCCCTCGCGGATATGGACTTTCTTGATCTCTATAGCTGCTTCCCCTCGGCCGTGGAGATCGCCTGCGCCGAGATGGGCATTCCGGAGGACGATCCGAGGGGCCTCACCATCACCGGCGGCCTGCCCTATTTCGGCGGCCCCGGGAACAACTACGTCACCCATTCGATCGCGGAGATGCTTGGCCGGGTGCGCGGCAAGCCCGGCTCCAAGGGCATGATCACCGCGAACGGCAACTATGTGACCAAACAGTCGGCCGGCATCTACTCGACCGAGCCGCCGATAAAGCCCTTCCAGCCGAAAGACCCGAAAACCTACCAGGCCCGCATCGATGCGGCGAAGGGGCCGACAGTCACGGAAACGCCCGCCGGGGCGGCCACGATCGAAACCTATGAGGTCATGCACGACCGCAAGGGGCCAAGCTACGCCATCCTGTTCGGCCGCTTGGCGGACGGCAGCCGGTTCATCGCCAACACGCCCGAGGATGCGGCCCTGCTGCGGGACATGACGGAGACCGACTATCTGAACGTCGCCGGCAAGGTCGCGACCGACGGCGACGGCAAAGCCGTGTTCACGCCGGACTAGACCGGTGGATTTCGCCCATCCGCCCAAGGTCCAGGCGCTGATCGACCTCCTGGAGGACTTTATGGCGGCGGAGGTCATGCCGCGCGCCCGCGCCTGGAGGGAAGCCGGCATGGCCGGCGTCTATCCGCCGTTCGTCGGGGAGGTGCAGGCGAAGGCGAAGGAGCTCGGCCTCTGGAACCTGGCGATCCCGAACCTGCCGGCGGATGCGCCGGGCCAGCGGCTCGGCAATGCGGAGTTCGCGCCGCTGGCGGAGATCATGGGCCGGTTCATGGGCGCGCCAAAGGCGTTCAACTGCCATGCGCCGGACGTGCCGAACATGATCATGCTGGCGGACGCCGCGACGCCGCCGCAGCGTCGGGACTGGCTGGACCCGTTGTTCGAAGGCGAAATCCAGTCGGCCTTCGCCATGACCGAGCCGGCCGTCGCCTCCTCGGACGCCGGCAACATCCAAACGACCATCCGCCAGGACGGCGACGATCTGGTCGTCTCGGGTCGGAAGTGGTTCATTTCCGGCGCGGCGGCGGCGGACGTGCATCTGGTGATGGGCGTCTCCGATCCGGATGCGCCGCCCGCCCGGCGTCAGAGCGTCGTCATCGTGCCTGCCGACACAGCCGGCGTCCGCCTGATCCGGCCGACGACCTTCCTCGGCTTCGCCGAACCGGGCGCCGGCGCCTGGGAGGTGGCGTATGACGACGTGCGCGTGCCGAGCGCCAATATGCTGGGCGAGCCGGGCGACGGTTTTCGGCTCGGCCAGGTGCGCCTCGGCCCGGCCCGCGTGCACCATTGCATGCGCGCCATCGGCCATTGCGAAACCCTGATCGAGCTGATGCTTCAGCGGGGGCGGGAACGCCGCGCCTTCGGCCGCGCCATCGCGGACTATGACAGCATCCAGCACATGGTCGCCCGCAGCCGTATCGAGCTGGAGCAGGCCCGTTATCTCACATGGAAATGCGCCTGGTCGCTCGACCAGTCCGATTTCCGGGCGGCGCGCCAGGAAGTCTCGATCATCAAGGTCGCGGTGGCGGAGACCTATCAACGCATCGCGGACCGGGCGATGCAGACCTTCGGCGCCATGGGGGGCTCCACAGACTCGCCCATCGCCGACGCGTTCGCCTGGGCGCGCGCCTTGCGCATCTTCGACGGGCCGGACGAGGTGCATCTCCGCCAGATCTACCGCCTGGAGCCGCAGCCGGAGGGCGATCTCGCCGCTTCGCCGCATATCCTGCCGCCGCCGGCCTGAACCGACAGGGGCAAAAGGCGTTCAGCCGGTCTGGCGAAAGCGGGCGCCGGGCGGCGGCGGGTCGTTCGCCTTGCCGGCGAAACACTGGGCCTTAGCCATCCATTCGGTCGCGACCGGTCCGGTCACGACGAGATCGACATCGGCGATGTTCCGGGTCTGGGCGACCACCTGGCAGAACGCCGTCGCCGGGCCTTCCACGCGGTTCTCGCCGCCGGCTTCCGCGTTCCATTCCCAGATCGCGCCGGAAGGCGCCTGAAGCCGCACATGGGGCGGCGGGCCGGGCGGTGCTTCCCCACGGTTGGCGAAGGTCCAGCCGAAGGTGATGGCGCCCAGATGGGCGATGGCGTGGATGCGGTCGTCGTCGATCCGCTCGACGCCGAGCAGGTCGTAGATCGCCTGGGCGTGGGACCATGTCTCCATCAGCCGGGCGGTGATGCTGGAGCGGGCGCTCATGCTGGGGCCGACCCATTCGACCCGCTGTTTCGGGTCGGCGTCGCGATAGGCGTTCGCCGTCTCGGCCGCGCTCGCCCGCCAGGCCGCGAGCCGCGCCTTGCCCGAAAGCCCGCCGGTCGCCTGGCGCTGATATTCGAGCGGCGCCGTACCTTGGGCGACGGCCGCCTGTCGCTGCTCGCGCGACGCCACGAAGGCGGCCGGGTCGAGCAAGGTCTGCCGAGCATTGACGTCGCCCGAATTGAGGTGCGCCATGATGTCGTCGATGGTCCAGTCCTTAAACTGGGTCGCCCGGCCGTAGTCCGCGTCGCCAAGCGGCGCCAGGAGGGCCGCCAGGGCGTCGCACTCCTTCTGAAAGCTGTCGGCCTCTGCGATCATCGAATCTTGCTCCCCTGGCGTATCGTTGCGCGGTTACTGTCGCGCCGAAACCCGCCAAGTGGCAAGCGGAACAGTCCCGGCGGCTGGCCTTCGGCGCCGCGCCGGGGCAAACTCGCGGGAGCAATTCAAGGGGATGCGCCGACAAAGGCGCGCGGGGGGAACAAATGCCTATCGGGTTTCGGGTTCGGCGCAATGCCGACAAGGTGGATGCGGCTTTGGTCGCGAAGTTCAAGGGCATGCCGGTCGCCAATATTTCCGACAGCATGTCCCGTCTGACGGCGGGCGGTCCGCGCTTGCGGCCTATGCATGCGTCCGGTCCGCTGGCCGGCCCGGCGCTGACGGTCAAGACGCGGCCCGGCGATAATCTCATGCTGCACCACGCCATCGACATCGCCGAGCCCGGCGACGTCATCGTGTGCGACGGCGGCGGCGACCTCACAAACGCCCTGATGGGCGAGATCATGCTGTCCCAGGCGATAAAGCGGGGCGTGGCCGGTTTCGTGCTCGACGGCGCGGTCAGGGATCTGGACGCGTTCAAGGAACGCAATCTGCCGGTCTTCGCCGCCGGCGTGACCCACCGGGGTCCATACAAGGACGGCCCTGGCGAAATCGGCTACGGAATTTCGCTGGACGGCATGGCGGTCGAGCCGGGCGATCTGATCGTCGGGGACTGGGACGGGGTGCTCGCAGTCGCCAAGGCGGACGCCGCCGCCGTCCTCGCCGCGACGGAAGCCAAGAACGCGGCCGAGGTCGAGCAGATGGCCGCGATCGAAGCCGGCACGATGGACCGGTCCTGGGTGTTGGAAGCGATGCGCAGCAAAGGCTGCTCGTTCGAGGACTGATCGGCGCGGCCGAAAGGCCGTCAGGCGTCGTCGATCAGCACGGCTTTGCCGACCACCTCGCGCGCCTCGACGGCGCGAAAGGCGTCCGCTACGCGCTCGAAGGGCAGGCGATGGGAGATGTGCGGCGTGATCGCGCCCGTCTCCGCCAGGTCGAGCAACGCCGCCTTCGCCCGCTGGCCGCGCGCCGGGTTGCGCCGCGCGCCTTCGCCGGCGCGAATGCCGATCACCGATGCGCCCTTGATCAGCAGGTGGTTGGTCTTGGCGAGCGCCGCGCGGCCGGAAACGAAGCCGATCACGATGATGCGGCCCTCCCAGGCGAGGCAGCGCACGCTCTCGTCAAAGACATCGCCGCCGACGGGGTCGTAGACGAGGTCGACGCCGGCGCCGTCGGTCAACGCCTTCACCTGATCGCGGAATCCGGGCGCGGAGGAAAGCGCATGGTCCGCGCCGGCGGCGGACACCGCCGCCAGCTTCGCGGGATTGGCCCCGGTGGCGATCACCCGCGCGCCAAGCGCCTTCGCCAGCTGGACAGCCGCCATGCCGACGCCGCCGGCGGCGCCGTGGATCAGAACCGTCTCCCCTTCGACCAGGCGGCCCCGGTCCACGAGGGCGTGATAGGCGGTCATCGCGCCGGACCGGAAGGCGGCCGCTTCCGCGAAGTCCATCGCCGCCGGCGCGCGCCAAAGGGCGGCGGCCGGCAACCGGTGCAATTCCTGGAAGGCGCCCGGCCGATGCTGGCTGATCGCCCGGTCGCCGATCTGCCAGTCGCTCACGTCCGGGCCGATGGCGACGATTTCGCCCGCGGCTTCCAGGCCCGGCGTGAACGGCGGGTCCGGTTTCAACTGGTAGCCGCCCCGGCACATCAGGGCGTCGACGAAATTGACGCCCCACGCCCGGGCGCGCAGCAGAACTTCTCCCGCGCCGGGCGGTCCCGGATCGGGCCGTTCCTCGATGCGAAGCGTCTCCGGTCCGCCGAGTTCGGTGCAGACGACGGCCCGCATCAGGCGGACGAAACGGCGGCGGCGGTGGGCATGGGCGCTGGAATACCTCGCGGATCGATGGCCGGAGTTTAGCGCGGAACGCCGAATTCGGCACAGGTCGCCGCCAGGGCTTGCGGATGCGGTCAGCGTAAATATATGTAAGAACAAGTTCCTAGCGGAAACGAATATGATTGTTTTGTTACAGTATTTTTATTTTGTTTGTTGATTCATCAATTTGTCACCTCCAGTGAATACCTGACACTAAGTAGAGTCCCATAAAAGGCCAAATGTTCGCCGAAGGTGGATGCATGACCCATATGCCTCAGCGGCTCGCGCCGCGCAGCTATCGCGCGATCTGGATATCGGATATTCATCTGGGCGCGCGCGGTTGCCAGGCGGACATGCTGCTGGACTTTCTGCGCGAGACCGACAGCAACATGCTGTATCTGGTCGGCGATGTGGTGGATGGATGGCGCCTGAAGCGGTGGTGGTACTGGCCGCAGCCGCACAATGACGTGGTCCAGAAACTGCTGCGGAAAGCGCGCAAGGGCTCCCACGTCGTCTATATCCCGGGCAATCACGATGCGTTCGCCCGCCGGTATGCCGGCTACCACTTCGGCGGCGTCGAGGTGTTGAAGGAGGCCGTTCACGAAACCGCCGACGGCCGCAAGCTTCTGGTGATTCACGGGGACGAGTTCGATGTCGTCGTCCGCTACGCCCGTTGGCTGGCCTATCTCGGCGACAGCGCCTATCACGCGGCGCTCCGGCTCAACGTGGCCGTGAACTGGTGCCGCAGCGCGCTCGGTCTGCCCTATTGGTCGCTCTCCGCCTATGCCAAGCAGCGGGTCAAGCAGGCGGTCAAGTATATCGGCGCCTTCGAGGAGGCCGTCGTGCAGGCCGCCCGCAGCCGCGGCGTCGACGGCGTCGTCTGCGGGCATATCCATCATGCGGAGATGCGGATGATGGGCGACATGCTCTATTGCAATGACGGCGACTGGGTCGAGACCTGTTCCGCCCTGGTCGAGCACCACGACGGGCGCCTGGAAATTCTGCGGTGGGCGGAGGTTTCCAGCGGATATGCCGAACGCGCCGCGGCGTCGGAGAAATCGTTCAGGTCGCCCGGCCGCCGGCCGGCGACGATGCCCGGATGAAGGCGGTCGCCGCCGAGGCGCCAGTCGTTTCTCTGACGTGAAGCTTTCCGACGCCTGGATCGGCGATTATGACGCGCGCTGGGTACGCCCCTCGATCAGCCGCCGACGGAGTTTGGTCGACGCCCAGTCCATCACCATCACCAGTGCGATGGTGAGGGAGATGAGATAGACCACGTTCTCCCAGTCCCGGGCGGTGCGCATGGTCTCCACCAGCAGCAGGCCGATGCCGCCGGCGCCGAGCGCGCCGATCACCGTCGCCGAACGGGTGTTCGATTCCAGGTAATACAGGCTCTGGGAAACGAGCACCGGCAGGATCTGCGGGATCACGCCGAAGCGATAGCGCTGCAATTGGCTGGCGCCGGTCGATTTCACGCCTTCGACCTGCTTATCGTCGATATTCTCCAGCGCCTCGGAGAAGAGCTTGCCGAGGGTGCCGGTGTCCGTGAAGGCGATCGCCAGCGCGCCCGTCAACGGTCCGAGGCCGAAGGCGCGGATAAAGATAAGCGACCAGATCAGCATGTCGATGCCGCGCAGGAAGTCGAACAGGCGGCGGATGCCGAAGCGCAGCCACCCGCTCGGGCTGAAATTGCGCGCGGCGAGAAAGGCGAGCGGCAGGCCGAAGAATGCGGCGGTCACCGTGCCGAGCAGCGCCATCATCACGGTCTCGAACAGCGCGATGAACACCTCGCGGTGCTGCCAGTCGGGGTTCCCGAGGAACGTCGTCGCGATCAGATTTGCGTTGGAGCGTTCGGGATCGAGCCGTTCGCCGGACCAGGCGAGGTCCAGCAGCTCGCCGGCGGAATAGGCGTTCAGCGGCGAGGCGAACGGGAAGAAGAAATTCTCCCAGCCATAGAAATAGCGGTGGATTTCGATTTTCGACCGCGTGACCTGAACCCGGCGCATCAAGGTCGGCCGCGCGTCGAATTTCACGTTGGACGCTTTCGCCCACTCGGGCGCCGGGCCGGGAAATTTCGTCTCGACGCCGGAGCGGGACGAGACGACCTCGATGACGCCATAGTCCGGAATGGTAAAGCGCGCGGTCGCGCCGATCACCTCTACGGCATAGCCGTCGCCCAGGTCGACGACCGCGTCCTCGCGCTCCGCGCCCTCGACGCGCACCCAGTCCGGCGGCGCGTCGTAGGTGGCGGTGCGTTCGCCTTCGATCGCGATCTCCAGCCCGCCCCGCCGCAGATCCTTCACCACGTGGACCTTATGGGCGATGGCGTCCGTCGCCAGCAGCGCGGCGCGGTCCGGCTGGGCGCGTTCGATCACCCGGCCCACATCGAAGGCGAACCAGGAATAGAGCAGGTAGGCAAATATCAGCCCGAACACGCCTGCGGCGATGTAGGTCTTCTGCCGAACGTGGGCGGTTGCGGCCGCGAGGCTGACCGGCGGCGCGATGGCGGCGGCTCCGGCGGTCATGTCGGCGTCCTCCGGTGGGCGCCGGTCAGTCGGGCGCGCATGATCGAGGAGAACTGATCGATCAGGAAGATCGAACCGACCAGCAGGACGAACAGCGCCGCCGTTTCGTCCCCGGCGCCCTTGCCCCAGCCGATGGTGCGGCGCAGTTCGGAGCCGACGCCGCCGGCGCCGACGAAGCCCAGGATGGCCGATGCGCGCACGTTGATCTCAAGCCGCAGCAGGAAATAGCTCAGATAGTTGGGCGCGACCTGGGGCATCACCGCGTAGCGGATCCGCTCCAGCCAGCTGGCGCCGCAGGCCTTCAGGCCGTAGAGCGGCCGCGTGTCGATATTCTCGTTTACCTCCGAGAAAAGCTTGCCGAGCGCGCCGGAGGTGTGGAACGCGACGGCGATCATCGCCGGGATCGGGCTCGAGCCGAGCACGAAGATCAGGAACAGCGCGATGATCAGTTCCGGGAAGGCGCGCATCACGTCCATGATGCGGCGCGTAACCGGGATCAGCGGCGGCCATACGTCCAGGTTCGATGTGGAGAGATAGGCCAGGACGAGAGCGACAAAGCCGCCGATCAGCGTGGCGACAAGCGCGATGTTGATGGTTTCGATGAGCGCGGGCAGGAAGCGCCAGAGCAGGCCGAAGAAATCGCCCCCGGCCGCGATCGCCTCCAGGAACACCTCGCCCGGATAGTCGAAGAATTTCGTCAGCCCCTGAACGAAGCCGCCGGAGTTCATCGAGTTCGCCTGGCCATAGCCTGCGATGACGAAGGCGGCCAGGATGAGGAAGCCGGCGAAGGAGTAGAGCCGTCGGCGCTTTTCGAGCGCCGTCACCTCTGCCTGGAGGGCCGCGATGTTCATCGGCGAGGTTCTCGGCGTGCGGGGTTCGGGAAAATCGCGCGGCCCCGTCCGGCAATCCGGGCGGGGCCGCGACGACCGCGTTGCGCGCTAAGTGCGGTAGCGCTCAGTTGCTCTTGGCTTGGCGCGCCGCGATGATGGTCTCGTAGGCGCTGTGGTCGATCGGGGCGATGCCCTTCACCTTGCCGGCCATGAAGCCGTAGGCGCATTCCGGGTCCATGGAGGTCAGGGCGGCGAGCATGCCGACCATCTTCAGCTTGACGTCGATGGGCAGGTCCTTGCGCAGCACGATCGGGCCTTCCGGAATGATCGGCGAACGCCAGATTTCCTTGATCTCGGTCATATCGACCAGGCCGGCGTCGGTCGCTTTGCGCAGCGCGCCGGAGTTGTAGCCGTCTTCCCATTCGCCAAGACCGTCGGCCCAGGTCACGCCGGCGTCGATGTCCTTGTTGAAGACCGCGACGATGGTCTGCTCATGGCCGCCGGTGAACTTCACGTCGCCGAAATAGTCGCCGGGCTTCATCGAGTAGCCGAGCTTCGGAATTTCGATCGACGGGATCAGATATCCCGAAGTGGAGTTCGGATCGCCGAAGCCGAACACCTTGCCCTTCATGTCGTCGAGACCGGAGACGCCGCTGTCGACCCGCGCGAAGCCGATCGAGTAGTAGCCGTAGCTGCCGTCCACATTGATCTTCACGAGCACCGGCTCGACCACATCCGGATCGGTCAGGTAGACCTTGGCGTAGGCGGAGGCGCCGAGCCAGGCCATGTCGAGATTACGGCCGAGCAGGCCTTCGATCACGCCGTTGTAGTCCGCGGGGGCGAACATCTTGGTCGGGACCTTGAGCAGGGCCTCGGTCTTTTCGCGCACGCACTCGTTGCTGCGCAGACGGTCGGAAGCGTTTTCGCCGCCGAGAATGCCGATGCGGAATTCCGAAATGCCTTCGGCCGCATGCGCCATGCCGGCCGTGGCGAGAGCGGTTGCGGCGGCCGCGGCCGCGAACAGGGATTTGAGCTTCATGAGAACGCCTCCAATGCTTGGCTTTCAGTTAAACGGGTCCATGCCGGCCGCATGGCCGGGCTGGGATGACTAGAGAGTCGCCGCGGCGGGCGATCGCACCGGCGGGCTCGCGGGCTTTGCCTGCATCGCCGTCGAGGTGATGGATTCGTCGAGTTCGGCTTCCGCGCCGTAGATCTGGCGGACGATGTCGCCGGACAGATCGCTGGACGGGCCGTCGAAGACGATGCGGCCCGCCTGCATCCCGATCACGCGCTCGCAATAGGTCCGCGCCGTATCCAGGGTATGCAGATTGCAGATCACCGTCAGGCCGTCGCGCTCGTGGATTTGGCGCAAGGCGCGCATCACCGTTTCGGCGCTCAGCGGATCGAGGGAGGCGATAGGCTCGTCGGCGAGCAGCATTTTCGGCTGCTGCATCAGGGCGCGGGCGATCGCGACGCGCTGCTGCTGGCCGCCGGAAAGCTCCTCCGCCCGTTGCAGCGCCTTGTCGGCGATGCCCAGCCGGTCCAGCGCCGCCAGTCCGTCGGCGATATCGCTCTCGCTGAAGAAGCCGGCCAGGCTTCTAAGGCTGCTCATGCGGTTCAGGCGCCCGAGGATCACATTCGAGATCACGCTGAGGCGCGGCACCAGATTGAACTGCTGAAAGATCATGGCGCAGTCGCGTTGCCAGCGGCGCATTTCGCCGCCGCGAAGCTGCAGGATGTCCCGGCCGTCGATCTCCACGACGCCGGATGTAGCCGGGGTCAGCCGGTTCAACATACGCAGGAGGGTCGATTTGCCGGCGCCGGAGCGGCCGATAATCCCCACCATCTGGGGCGAGGCGATTTCGAAGGTCACATCGTCGACCGCGACGACGTTACCGAACGCCTTAGAGAGATGTTGCACTTTCAAGGATGGCGACCCCTTTCGCGTCGCCATGTTCAATCACTCGGAATCTACAAACACATTGCAGATTTGTTGCGCTTAGGTGACAGCGCGGCGCGGAGCCGTCATTCGCCGTCCCATACCGGCCGGTTTCGGTCGAAATGGCGCTTCAGGCCGCTCCAGGCGTCGGCGTAATCGGTCTGAAGCGTCGGCAGTTCGGCCGCATAGCGGGTCAACTGCTGGGGCATGCGCGTCTCGAACATGAAGGCCAACGTATTGTCGAGCTTCTCGGGCGCGAGCTCCTTCAATGCGGCGCCATAGAACGCGTCGGCGTCGGGGCCATGCGGCAGCATGCAATTGTGCAGGGACATGCCGCCCGGCAGGAACCCTTCCAGCTTGGCGTCGTAAACGCCTTCGATCAGGCCCATGAACTCGCTCATCACGTTCATGTGGTACCAGGGCGGGCGGAAGCTGTTCTCGGCGACCATCCAGCGCGGCGGGAAGATGACGAAGTCGATGTTCGCCGTGCCGGGCTCGCCCAGCGGCGCCGTCAGAACCGTGAAGATCGAAGGGTCGGCGTGATCGTTCAGCACGGGCCCCACCGGGGAGTAGCGCCGCAGATCGTATTTGTAGGGCGCGTAATTGCCGTGCCAGGCGACCACGTCCAAGGGCGAATGGCCGATGTCGCAGGCCTGGAAGCGGCCGCACCATTTCACGATCATGCGGCAGTCCGCGCCGTCCTTCTCCTCGAAGGCCGCGACGGGCGTGAGGAAATCCCGCCGGTTGGCGAGGCAATTGGCCCCGATCGGGCCGCGCTCGGGGCAGACGAACTGCGCGCCATAGTTCTCGCAGATATAGCCGCGCGCCGGTTCGTCGCCATGAAGCGCCGCCCGGAACTTGACCCCGCGCGGCATGACCGCGATCTCGCCCGGCGCGATGTCGACGATGCCGAACTCGGTGAAGAAGCGCAGGGCGCCGACTTCGGGGACGATCAGCATCTCGCCGTCGGCGTTGTAGAAATATTCGTCCTCCATGCTTTCGGTCGCGGCGTAGAGGTGGATGGCGAAGCCGGCGTTGGCGTGAACGTCGCCGCCGGTGGTTATGGTCCGGATCCCGGTCAGGAAGGTCGCCGGCTCCGGCGGGATCGGCGACGGGTCCCAGCGCAGCGGCGCCAGCGGCAGGTCGCTTTCGCCGACGGTCGGGGCCGAGCGAAATAGCGGCAAGGGATAGTCCCGCATCGGGCCGATATGGCGGACGGTCGGCCGGATGCGATAGAGCCAGGACCGGCGGTTGCTTGCGCGCGGCGCGGTGAACGGCGTGCCGGACAGTTGTTCGGCATAGAGGCCATAGGGGCAGCGCTGCGGGGAGTTCTGGCCGACGGGCAGGGCCCCTGGCAGCGCCTCGGTTTCGAAGTCGTTGCCGAAGCCCGGCATATAGCCCGCATTATACTGCGCGCGGCTCTGGGCGACGGTGATGCTCGGGCCGGTCCGTTCCATGCTGACTGCCTCCCCCTATGTTGTTTTCGCCATCATGGCGCTTTCCTGGGGAGGGGAACAAGCGTCGCCCGACGCGCCGGGCGAACAGGGCGGCGGGGTCGTCAGTCCTCGCCGTGATCGGGCCGCCAGCGTGTCGGCCACGGGTCGCCCATGTCCAAGAGGGTGACGATGGGGTTTTCCGCCGCGACGCGAATGGCCGCGTCCTCGGAAAACAGCAGGTCGATCCCGCCATCGACGGGTCGGATGCTCAGGAGCGACAGAATGCGCGTCCGGTCGCCGCGGTCGAAGCCGCGCGAACGGACGCCGGTCACGCCTTCGACCCGGATCAGCGCGTGCGTGCGATGGTAAACGGGCTGCGAGCTGCGGCCTTCCGCCGGGCGCTCCCACATGAAGCGGTTTACCGCGAGCGCAAGCTGGCCTTCCTGCTGCAGCCACGCGATGTCGCTGACCGGCGTCAGCGCGTCCTGGATGCAGGCCGCGATGACGGTGATGTCGGTCGGGTCTTCGGCGATGAGCTTCAGGGAGTGCGCGTCTGTCACGTCTCGCGCTCCCTGACGATATTCGCCCCGCAGGCCCCGAGCTTGCGCTCCACCGCTTCGTAGCCGCGATCCAGATGGTAGATGCGGTTGACGATGGTCTCGCCCTCCGCCGCGAGGCCGGCCAGGACCAGGCTGACGGACGCGCGCAGGTCGGTCGCCATCACGGGCGCGCCTTTCAGGCGCTCGACGCCGCGAACCATCGCCGACGAGCCATGCACGTTGATGTTCGCGCCCATGCGGGTGAGCTCCGGAACATGCATGAAACGGTTCTCGAAAATGGTCTCCGTCACCATGGCGGCGCCCTTCGCGGTCGCCATCATCGCCATGAACTGGGCCTGCAAATCGGTCGGAAAGCCGGGGTAGGGCTCGGTCATCATGTCGACGCCTTCCAGGCGCCCATTGGCGCGCGTGACGCGGAAGCCCCGTTCGGTTTCCGTGAAAGCGACCCCGGCGTCTTCCATGATCGCGGCCGCGGCGGCGATGGTGTCCAGCCGCCCGCCCACAAGCTCCACGTCGCCCCCGGTCAAGGCCGCCGCCATGGCGAAGGTGCCGGTTTCGATCCGATCGGGGATCACCGGATGCGTCGCCTGGCCGAGTTCGCTCGCGCCGACGATCCTTATCGTATCCGTACCCATGCCCTCGATCTTCGCGCCCATCGCGACCAGACACTGCGCGAGGTCGATGATCTCCGGCTCGCGGGCGGCGTTCAGGAGCACGGTCTCCCCTTCGGCGAGCGCGGCCGCCATGAGCGCGTTTTCCGTCGCGCCGACGGAGACCATGGGGAATGCGACCCGGCCGCCCTTCAGGCCTTTCGGCGCCCGGGCGTGGATGTAGCCGCCTTCGAGCTCGATCTCGGCGCCCATCGTCTCCAGAGCCAGCAGATGCAGGTCGACCGGCCTGTTGCCGATCGCGCAGCCGCCCGGGAGGGAGACCTTCGCTTCGCCGCCGCGGGCGACCAGGGGGCCGAGCACGAGCACCGACGCCCGCATCTTGCGCACGATGTCGTATGGCGCCTCGACGCCGGCCAGGCGCTCCGCCCGTATCGTCAGGGTGCGGCCGCGCCCGTCCGCGCCGGGGCGGATGTCGATCTCGGCGCCCAACTCCCGCAGCAGCGCCGCCATCGAGGCGATGTCGGCGAGGTCGGGCACGTTCTCCAGCGTCAGGCCCTTGGCGGTCAGCAATCCCGCCGCCATCAGGGGCAGGGCGGCGTTCTTAGCGCCGCTGATGGGAATCTCCCCAAACAACGGCTTGCCGCCGCGAATCCGCAGCCGGTCCATTACTTTCCGCTTCCCTCAAACTGGCATTGAATCGCCCGGCGCAGCCTAATGGCCTTGGGCGGCGCCTGCTAGGCCGGCGCCGGCAGACTTATCCACCTGTCGGCGGTGCGCCGGCGTGGCGAAAATGCGGCGGGCCGATGGCGGGAGAGGTCTAGAGGCGGGCATGCCGGGCGCGGGCGCCGCGTTCGATGGCGGCGGCGGGCAGGCGGCCGACCGAAAGGCGGTGGCGCATCAGCTCCAGCAGGCGCGATTCCTCCTGGGAGACGGACCCGTCGGCGGCGGCCACGTCACAGGCCAGCGCATAGGCGGTCTCGCGCAGTTTCTCCGGCAGGGCGTCCGCCACGAGGGCCAGCACGGTATCCAGACCTTCTTCCTCGCTCAGCATATCCGCGCAGGCGCTGGCGTCGGAGGAAAGCTTGTCCATGTCGTAGTCCGAGAACACCGGAACGATGCGGACGATATCGCCGATGGCGCGCAGTTCGGCGTCGGTCAGGTCGGCGTCGGCGGCCGCCACGAGCACCATGACATGGATCAGCGCGGCATGGTGGTCGAGCACGTGAACGTCGGCCATAAGGGCGCTCCGAATGAAATTGATTGGCTATTGCGGCGGGTTAAAGCCCGCGACCGCGGGCGCCGTCAAGCGTCCTCGCCCGCCGTCACGCATCCGTGTCCGAGGCCGAGGCGACGGGCAGCCACAACACGTCGTCGATCCGGGACGCGCCGGTCGCCATCATCGCCAGCCGGTCGAACCCCAAGGCCACGCCGGTCGCCGGCGGCATGCCATGGGCGAGCGCGGCCAGGAAATCCCGGTCGATGCGTCGGTCGCCCCCGGCGGCCCGGATCGCCGCCAGGTCGGCGTCGAAGCGTCGCGCCTGCTCGTCCGCGTCGGTCAGTTCGCCGAAGCCGTTGGCGAGCTCCACCCCGCCCGCGAACACCTCGAACCGTTCCGCCACGCGCGGGTCGGCCGGGTCCAGGCGCGCAAGCGCGGCCATGCGCGCCGGATAGCCATGCAGCACCGTCGGGCGCGTCGCGCCGAGACCGGGCTCGATCCGATTGAGGAGGCAGCGGAAGAAAATGTCGTCCCATCTGTCGTCCGGGCCTGGCGCAACGCCGGCCGCCGCCGCCGCCGCGCCGAGACCCTTCGCGTCGTCCTGCAACGGAATCGGATCGAAGCCGAGCGCGTGATCGAAGCTTTCGGCGACGGAGATCCATTCGCCCGGCGCCGTCCCCTCGAAGCCCGCGGCCGGCGCCAGCGGTCGCGCCGCCTCGATCGCGACCCGTAACAGGGCCAGCGCGTCCTCGGCGCCCTGCCGCCAGCCGGCGTCGGGCCGGTACCACTCCAGCATCGTGAATTCCGGATGATGGGTCGCGGAGCGTTCGCCGTTTCGGAACGTGCGCGCGAACTGGAAAATCGGCCCGGCGCCGGCGACGAGCAGCTTCTTCATCGCGAATTCGGGGCTGGTGTGCAGGCCCATGACGCGCCGGGCGCCGTCGGGCTCCTTCAGTTCGGTCTGGAATGGATTGAGGTTGGGCTCCATGCCCGGCGATATCTGCAACGCGGGCGTCTCCACCTCGCTGAAGCCCTCGGCGTCGAACCAGGCGCGGACCGCCTTCTGAATGCGTCCGCGCGCATCCAGAAAGGGTTTGCGGCGGGCGAACCGGTCCGGCCGCCATGCCGGGGCGCTTCCCGTCACCGGCCGAACGCCCTATAGCAAGCGGCATGTCGAAGGCCCCAGCACTCGTCCGCGCCGAGGATCTTGCCGCCGCCGGCCTGATCGCCCCAACGGACGTGGCGGCGGCGGCGGCGGTCGGCCGACGCTACGCCGTAAGGGTGACGCCCGCGATGGCGGCGCTGATGGACGCCTATGACGGCGGCGGCGACGCGATCCGCCGGCAGTTCCTGCCCGACCCGGCGGAACTGGAGACCTTGCCCGAAGAACTGGCGGACCCGATCGGCGACGCGGCGCACAGCCCGGCGACCGGCCTGGTGCATCGATATCCGGACCGCGTGCTGCTGAAGCCGATCAGCGTCTGCCCCGTCTACTGTCGCTTTTGTTTCCGGCGGGAAACCGTCGGCGCAGCGCCGGCGATGACGCCCGATGAGCTCGAAGCGGCTTTCGCCTACATCGCCGAGCATCCGGAAATCTGGGAAGTCATTCTGACCGGCGGCGACCCCTTCATGTTGAAGCCCGCGCGCCTCGCCCGCATCGTCGAACGCATCGAGGCGATCCCCCATGTGGCCGTGTTGCGCCTGCATACCCGCGCGCCCGTCGCCGACCCCGAGCGCGCGAACGCGGAAATGGTCGCCGCCATCAAGGGCGCCGGCCGGCTCGCAAGCTATGTGTCGATCCACGTCAATCATCCGCGCGAGATGACGCCGGCGGCGCGGGCGGCGGCCGGGCGGCTCGCCGATGCGGGGTTGCCGCTTCTGGCGCAGACGGTGCTCCTGAAAGGCGTCAATGACGATGTGGAGACGCTTTCGGCGTTGATGCGCTCGCTCGTCGCCGCGCGTATCCGCCCCTACTACCTGCATCATCCCGATCTGGCGCCGGGGACGGCCCGTTTCCGCCTCGACCTCGAAGATGGCCGGCGGCTCGCGGCCGCGCTGCGCGGCCGTCTCTCTGGTCTCTGCCAGCCGACTTACGTGCTCGACGTGCCGGGCGGATACGGCAAGGCGCCGGTCGGCGCGTCCTATGCGACGCCGCCGGAACCCGGCTCCGAGGCCGCCCGCTGGCGCATCGAAGACCCGTTCGGCCGCACGCACCTCTATCCGCCCGATGTTGCGGGGCCGGCGGACGGCTGCTAGAAGCCCCGCGATCCTGGAATTTTTGCAATTATCGAACGAGGCCGAAATGAAGGTCATCGCCAACACCCTGCGTCCCGGCCATGCGCTGGAGCACGAAGGCCGCCGCTTCATCGTGATCAAGCACGAGCTGATCCTGCCCGGCAAGGGCAACGCCTTCATCGCGCTGGACATGCGGGACGTCGCGACCGGCACCAAGACCAACGTGCGTTTCCGCACCGGCGACTCGGTGGAGCGGCTGCTGACGGACGAGCGCGAAGCCCAGTTCCTCTTCGTCGAAGGCGAGCTCTTCACCTTCATGGACAACGAGACCTTCGATCAGTTCACGATCGACCGCGAGACGCTTGGCGACAAGATCGACTTCCTTCAGGAAGGCATGGGCATCCGCGTGAACCTGGTCGACGGCGTGCCGGTGGGAATCACGCTCCCGACCACGGTCACGCTGGAAGTGACGGAAGCCGACCCGGTGGTCAAAGGCCAGACGGCGAGCGCGTCCTACAAGCCGGCGATGCTTGAGAACGGCCTGCGGATTTCGGTGCCGCCGCACATCGTCACCGGAACCCGCATAGTGGTTCATACCGAAAACCGCGAATATGTGGAGCGGGCCAAGGATTAGGCCGCGCGTCGGGGAGGCCGGCCATGCGCCGCAGCCCAGTCATGACCATGATGATCCGCGCCGCCGAGAAGGCCGGCCGCGCGGTCGTGCGCGATTTCGGCGAAATCGAGCATCTCCAAGCCTCGCTTAAGGGCCCGCGCGACTTCGTGACGGTCGCGGACGAGAAGGCGGAACGCATCGTTCGGGAGGAGCTGCAGAAGGCGCGGCCGCGGTTCGGCATGCTGCTGGAAGAATCGGGCGAGGTCGTCGGCGCGGACACGTCCCATCGCTTCATCGTCGATCCCATCGACGGCACCACCAACTTCATGCATGGCATTCCCTTCTTCGCGGTCTCGATCGCCATGGAGGAAAGCCGGGAGATCGTCGCCGGCGTCATCTACAACCCCATCTCGGACGAGCTGTTCTGGGCGGAGCGCAATGGCGGCGCCTATCTGCACGATCGCCGGCTGCGGGTTTCGAAGCGGACGGGCGTCAACGACGGCCTGATCGCCACGTCGCCCTATGTGCCTGCTGCCCACGACTTCGACGTTTGGACCGGCCTGGTCGAACGCCTTGGAAAGGTCGCCAATCTCCGGATGCAAGGGGCGGCCGCGCTCAGTCTCGCCTATGTCGCCGCCGGCCGGCTCGATGGGTATGTGGAAGCCGGTCTGAAGCCGTGGGACGTCGCGGCGGGCGCCATCATCCTGCAAGAGGCCGGCGGCCATTTGTCGGATTTTTCGGGCGGCAAGGGCTGGCTCAAATCGGGCGAGGTCGTCGCCGCGTCGAGCGCCTTGCACGGCCAGTTGCTCAAGGCCGCTCAGGGCGGCTGATTTCCCGCGCTTTCTGCGGTTGTCCCGCGCATCCGGCTTCGTTAGATTGCACCGGAATCGCCAACGGTGTGTGGAGCGTCGCTAATGGGGGGCAGCGAACCCGAGAACGCCAAGCCTGCCAGCCGCTTTCGTTTAAGGCTGGCGGCGAGCGTTTGTCTGGTTGCGCCGGTCGTCGCGGCCCTTGCTTGGCCCGGCGCCGCGCGCGCCGAAGGCACGATCGTCATCGATAGTCACGGCGCCCGGGTCGCCGAACGTTTCGGCCAGTTTGGCGCGTCTACGTTCTATGGCGATGCGGCCGACGGCGCCGTCACGCTGGATTTCAGCGTGCTCGAAGGCTATGGCGACGGCCAGCCGGGCGTCATTCGCTTGCGGCGTCCTTCGGCCGACGGCCAGCTCGCGTCCGTCCCCGCGGCGGAAAAGCCCATCCGCCTCAAGCCGCCGAAACTTGTTCCGAACAGCCGCGGCGGCGCCCGCGGCACGATTCAGTTCGCGACGCGTCCGCCGCCCCTGCCGCCGCGCCGGCCCCTGAGCGGCGAGGCGGCGTCGATGCCGCAACTGGCCTTGGTCCCGCGCGCGGCGCCCCCATTGCCGCCGCGTCGACCGTCGGCGGAGCCGCCGCAATTGGCGTCCGCGCCGCCGCCGGCGCCTCAGCCGCAGCCCGTCGCGCCGGCGCCGGCCGCGACAGACCTGCCGCCGCCGCCGCCCGTCGCCGAAATCGCGCCGATCCTGTTGACGCCGGTCGCGCCCAAGGCGCCGGCGTCGCCCGGGCCGCGCGCGCCGGGCTCGGCCCGCGCCTTCATCCCCTCCCCGGCGCCGGACGCGGGCGAAAATGCGCTCGCCTCCGCTCCATTCGCCGCGCCGCCGCCCGCGCCGACGCCTCAGGCGCCGGGCGACGTCGGCCCCGCGCTCCAGGTCCGCATGCGGGAAATCGATCCCAACGCCGGCGTCAACGAGGAACTGCGCAAGCCCGCCCAGGCGTTCGCGGTCGAACGGGACGCGCCGCCGGCGATGGCGCGCCCGGACTGGCAGAGCCCGTCGCCGCCCGCCGTCGCCATCGAGGCCGCGTCGACGCCCGCGCCGGATCTGCCCGATCTGGCCAGCCTCGCGCCGCCGCCGCTGGACGATCTGGCCGCCCCGGCGACCGACGCGCCGCCCGTGCTTCCGAGGATCGAGCCCGTCGCGGCCGCGCAGCCGGGCGATGCCGTATTGCCGCCGCCGCCGCCGCCGGCCCGCGTCGCGGATATCATCGGCCGCCCCGAAGCGGCGCGCGCCTTCCCGCAGCCGGAGCCTGAGGTGGAGCCGACGACGCCACGCCGGCCATTGTCGTTGCCGCCCGAACTCGCTCGCGTCGCCGCCCCGGCGGCGGCGGACGCCGGGCCGCCGCAGCCGCTGGTCAGCAAACGCTTCGTCGCCGACGCCGGGTCCGCGCCGGACTATGCGGTCATGCCCTTGCCGGAGCCGCGCCGGCCAGCCGGCCGCGCGCCGGAGCCTGTCCAGTCGGCCGCCGCGCCCGCCGCGCGCGACTTCGCCGCCCCGGATCAGCCGGTGCAGTTGTCTCTCGCGCTCGACGACGTGGCGCCGGCGACGCCGGAGATCGCGGCCGCCGCCGCGAACGCCGCCGCCGCGACTGAAATCGCCTTTGCCGCCGCAAGCGGCGCGCTGTCGCGCGACGCCGAGCCGACATTGAGCCGCATCGCAGCGCAATTGCGGGCGGACCCGAGCCTCAGCGTCACTGTCAGCGCAGGCGCCGCCGCATCCCAGCCCAAGCGGGCGCGCCAACTGGCGATGGCCCGGGCCATCGCGGTGCATCGTTATCTCGTCAGCCACGGCGTCGGACATCAGGCGATCAAGGTCGAGCCCGTCACCGGCGATGCCGGCAAGGACGCCGTTTCGGTCAGGGTCGTCGCGCCGGCGTGACCCGTCCAACGCGCTTTCTGGCGCGTATGGCGCTGTTTCTCGCCGCGGCCTGCGCGGCCGTGGCGGTTATCTGGAAACCGGCGCTTGAAGCGTTCATGGCCAACCCGGCGCTCAACGGCGTCATCGTCGGCGTGTTCCTGGTCGGCGTCTTCGTCTGCGTCCGGCAGGCGAGCGGCCTCGCGGGCGACATCAATTGGGTCGAGAGCTACCGACTGCGCGGCGCGGAGGGCGCGTCGACGTCGTCCGTGCGGTTGCTGGCGCCGATCGCCAGCGCGCTCGGGGACAGCGACCGGAAGGGGGCCCTGGCCGGCACGTCCGCGCGGGCACTGCTGGACGGGTTGGGCAGCCGCCTCGACGAGGCGCGGGAATTGGCCCGCTATCTCGTCGGCCTGCTGATTTTCCTGGGCCTTCTCGGCACGTTCTGGGGATTGCTCGAAACGGTGCGGTCCGTCGGCGACGTCATCGACGGCCTCGCGGTCGACGCGGCGGCGGCGGATACGTTCGGGCGGCTGCAGTCCGGCCTGCGCGCGCCGCTGGACGGAATGGGCACGGCGTTCAGCTCGTCCCTGTTCGGCCTCGCAGGCGCGTTGGCGCTCGGCTTCCTCGACCTGCAGGCGGGGCAGGCCCAGAACCGCTTCTACAATGAGGTGGAGGACTGGCTATCATCCATCGCGCGTTTCCAGGCGGCGCCGACGCTCGGGGATGGCGAAGGCCAGCCGACGTCGACCTCGGCTTTTGTCGAGGCGCTGCTCGGGCAGACGGCGGAATCCTTGGACGATCTTCGCCGCCTTGTCGCCCGGTCCGAGGAGGGGCGGCGCGAAACCCAGCAGGCGCTCGCCCGGACCGGCGATCGTCTCCATGCGCTCGCCGAGCGGCTGGAAGCCCTTAGCGTCGTCGTCGAGCGGCAGCAGCACGCGCTCTCTCAGATATCGGAGCGGGAACAGGCGACGCTGCCCGCGCTCCAGGGCCTGACGACGCGGATCGAGAGCTATTCCCAGGGGGATCCCGAAGCGCGCCGCCACCTCGCGCAGATCGAACGTCGGTTGGAGCGCCTGGACGCGACCATGTCCGGCGGTCAGGCCGAGCTTACGCGGGAACTGCGTTCGGAGCTGCGCCTGCTTGGCCGCACGCTGCTGGGTCGCGCCGACGGCCCGGCCGAAAGCTAAGCCCATGCGCGCGCGCCGCGGCCGCGTCGTCCGCCAGGATCTTTGGCCGGGTTTCGTGGATGCGCTCGCCAGCCTGCTGATGGTGGTCATTTTTCTGCTGTCGGTGTTCGCGCTGGCCCAACATTTCCTTGGCCAGAAACTCTCCGGGCGCGAACAGGCGCTGGTCGCCGCGGTCGCGCGCGCGGACGCCGCCGAATCCGCGCGGGACGCCGCGTCCGCCGAGGCGGCGCGCCTGGGCGAAGCGCTGGGGAACGCCGAGCTGCGGCTTAGCGAACTCGCAAGCGAAATCGAGACCACGCGCGCGGCCGGCGCGGAGGTTCGGGCGGAGGCGGCGGGCCTCGAGGACGCGCTCGCGCTCGAAGTCCGGCGACGGGATGCATTGGAGCGAAAGCTCGCGGCCGCCGAAGCCGAGATTCGCACGCTTACCAACCGCGTCGCCGAAACAGAGGCGGCGCGGGACGCCGCTACCGAGGAGATCGCGCGCCAGACGGACCTGCGCGCAGGCGCCGAGAAGACCGCCGAGGATCGAGCGGCGCGCATCGCAGCATTGGAAGCCGCGCTCACAGATGCGGCCGCCGACCGCCACGCGCTTGAGACGACCCTCGCGTCCGCCGAGAAGACCGCCGAGGATCGGGCGACGCGGATCACAGCGTTGGAGGCTGCGCTTGCGGAGGAGCGCCGGACGCTCCAGGAAACACGCGCCGCGGCGGACCAAGAGGCGGCCGCGGCGGCCGTGCGGGCGCGCGCGCTTGAGACGGCGGTCGCCGCCGCCGAGGACGCGCTCAAGGCCGAAACGGCGCGGGCGGAAGCGGCGGATGCGCGGATAGCGGCGCTCGAGACGGCGCTTGCCCAGAGGGTGGAGGCGCTCGCCGCGCTCCAGGCCCGGTTCGATGCAGCGGAGCGGGACGGTGAAGCGGCGGCGCGGACGAACGCCGAACTGGCGCAGGCGTTGGCGAAAGCGCGCGCGGACGCCGACGTGCGCATCATCGAGCTTGAGCGGCGGCTGGGAGAGCTTGGCCGCTCCCTGGCGGATTTAGAACGGACGGCAGACGCGGAGGCGGCGCGGCGCGTCCAGGCCGAGGCGAAGGCCGCGGAACTGGCGGCGGCGCTCGCTGTCGCGCAGGCGCAGGTCAACGAGGCGCGGGGCGCCGGCGAGGCGGCGGCGGATCGCATGGCGGCGGCGCTTGCCGAAGCGTTGGAGCGGGCGGGCAAGGCGGAAGGCGCGCGCGCCGCGCTGACGGAGCGGGCCGCCCGCCTTGCGGAAGAACTGGCGAGCGCTCGAGCAGCGGAAGCCGCCGCGAAATCCGATGCGGCCGCGCTTTCCGGCCGGCTGTCGGCGCAGGCGGAGGCGAACGCGGACGTCGTCGCCGACTATCGTGAACGCATCGCCAGGCTTGAGGCGGAGATCGCGGATCTCGCCGCCCGCGCCCGCGCGCTCGAAGATGCGGCGGACGCCGCCGAGACGGGGCTTTTGCAGGCCCGCCAGGCCGCCGCCGGCCTTGAAGCCGAGCGCGCGGACGCCGAAGCGGAGCGGCGCCGGGTCGCGGCGTTGAACACGGAGCTTCAAGCCAAGATCGACCAGTTGAACGCCGCGCTCGACGCGGCCCTGGCGGACGCCGAGGCGCGGGGCGCGACGATCCTGCAGCTTCGCGGCAAGTTGAACGCGGCGTTGGCCGCCAAGGTGAGCGAACTCCAGGGCTTCCGCTCCGAGTTCTTCGGTCGGCTGCGCAGCATTCTGGGCGACCGCAAGGACATTCGCATTGAGGGCGACCGCTTCGTTCTGCAATCTGAAGTGCTGTTCGCCACGGCGACCGCGACGCTGGGCCCCGCCGGGCGCGCCGGCCTGGCGGAAATCGCGGGCACGTTGAACGAAATCATTGCGGCCATCCCGCCCGGCGTGGATTGGGCGCTCCGGATCGACGGCCATACGGACATTCGGCCGATCTCGAACGAGGAGTTCGGCTCGAACCGCGAACTCTCGGTGGCTCGGGCCGTCGCGGTCGCGGAAGCATTGGCCGAGGCGGGCATCGACGAAGCGCGGCTGCTGCCGGCCGGCTTCGGGGAGTTCCGGCCGCTGGACGCCGGCCGCGACGCCGAAGCCTACCGGCGCAACCGGCGCATCGAATTCCGCCTGACGCAGAGATAGGCGTCGTCGTCGTCGCATTTTGAAAGCTTGAGGGGCGAATATGGAACTCGGATTGAAGAACAAGCGGGCGATTGTGACTGGCGCAAGCCGGGGCATCGGATTCGCGATCGCGGATGCGCTGGCGAAGGAGGGCGTCGCCGTTTCGGTCTGCGCGCGCGGGCAGGCCGGCCTCGACGCCGCGGCCGCGAAGATCGGCGCCCATGGCGGCCAGGTCCACGCTCAAGCGACGGACGTCGGCGACAAGGCCGCGCTCGACGCCTATATGGACGCCGCCATCGGTGCGCTCGGCGGCCTCGACATCCTGATCAACAACCCCTCGGGCTTCGGCCGCACCGACGACGAGGAGGGGTGGAGCGTCGGCATCGACGTCGACCTGATGGCCCTGGTGCGGGCGTCCTGGAAGGCCGTCGAGGCGATGCGCCAGGCGGGCGGCGGCGCGATCGTCCACATATCGTCGATATCCGGGCTGACCTCGTCCGCGCGCACGCCGCCCTATGGCGCGGTTAAGGCGGCCGTCATCCAGTACACCAAGACCCAGGCGCTGCAACTGGCGCCGGAGGGCGTGCGCGTGAACTGCATCGCGCCCGGCTCGATCTATTTCGAAGGCGGAACGTGGGACGACGCCAAGAAGAACAATCCCAAGCTCTACGAGAGCATTCGCGCCTCGATTCCCTCCGGCCGGTATGGCGGGCCGGAGGAAGTGGCGAACCTGGCGGTGTTCCTCGCCTCCGACGCGGCGAGCTGGGTCACGGGCCAGACCGTCGCGGCGGATGGCGGGCAGATGCTTTAGGGCATTGGTTCGGACAAGGCGGCGTCGGCGCCTCAGCTCTTCGGCGCCGCGCCTTTCAGGCGGGCGTCGGTCCGTCCCTTGATCGACGGCGCAAGACCGCTCGGATCGACCGCCATGTCGAACATCTGCATGTTGTGGGCATGGCAGAGCTGGTGCCAGGCGAAAGCCGTGTTCATGCCGTTCTGGAAACCGGCCGCGTCCTGCATCTGATTGACCGCAAGCTTGGTCGCCTTCAGGGCGAAGCTCGGTTTGGCGGCGATGCGGACCGCCAGTTCGAGCGCCTTTTCGGCAAGTTCGGCGCGCGGCACGACCTGATTGACCATGCCGAACTGGCGGGCCTCTTCGGCCGAGAACCAGTCGGCGGTGAACAGCAGCTCCTTCGCTTTCCGCCAACCGAGCTCCCAGGGATGGGCGAACCACTCCACGCCCGGCGCTCCCAGGTCGATCACCGGATCGCGGAACTGGGCGTCGTCGGAGGCGAGGATGAGGTCGCAGACCCACGCGAGCATCAGGCCGCCGGCGATGCACTTGCCCTGAACGGCTGCGATTGTGGGCTTCGGGAAGTCGCGCCAGCGCCGGGAGACGCCTAGATAGATTTCCATTTCCCGGCCGAGACGGCCTTCCGCGCCGCCGGCGTCGAAGCCGCCCCAGGTCCCGATGCGCTCGAAGTCGTGCAGGGTTTTGCCGGATTTGCCGCGCAGATCGTGGCCCGAGGAGAAATGCGGGTCGTCGCCCGCCAGGATCACGACCTTGATCCCATCGTCGGCGGCGGCCCGCTGGAAGGCGGCGTCGATCTCGTAGGTCATGGTCAGGTCTTGCGCATTGCGCGCTTCCGGCCGCGCCATGACGATGCGGGCCACGCCCGCCGCCGGCGTTTCGTATCGGATCGTTTCGTATTCGGTTTTCATGGGCGCGCCTCCGGTAAGATCAGTCTTGTCGGACCATCTTAGCGGCAGGACGCTGCGGCGAGCAGACCTCCGCGCTCAGCGCTTTATCAAATCGAAGGCTTTAGCGTTTGGCCGCTTCGGCGGCGCGCTTGATGTCTTCCGCCTTCAGCCATCCCGTGGAGCCCTTCTTCAAGTGGCTCTGGGCGCGGTTGGCCTGAAGCAGCGCGTCGTCGCGCCTGCCGTTCAGCATCGCCGCTTCGGCGAGCGCGACCGACGCCTGACCGATGTCGCCCTGCTTGCCGTAGGCGATGCCGAGTTGCCGCCAGGCGCCCGGATTGCGGGGCTCCTTCAACGTGACCCGCTGCAACATGCGGATCGCCTCTTCCGGGGCGCCGCCGGCTTCGAGGATGGCGTGGGCGGCGGGCGCGAGCAGCGCCGGATCGTCCGGGCGCAGCGCGACCGCCGCGCGATAGGCCTCGGCGGCGGGCGCGGCCCGGCCGTTCTCCACCAGCATCTGGCCCTTCAGCTCCAGCAGGAAGGGGTCGCTCGGCGTCTCGGCGATGAGGCCGTCCATGAGCGGCAAGGCCTGGCCCAGGTCGCCTCGGCGATAGTGGGCGATGGCGCGGGCATAGCGGGAGTCGGCGTCGTCGCCGGCGTATCGATCGAGGGTCGTCTGGGGCTGATCCATGAAGCCGGCGAGCTTGGCCTTGGCGCGCCGGAAGCGCCGGATCTCTTCTGCGCTCGCCGTGTGCACGCCGCCCCGCGCCCGCACGGCGGCCGCCTTGGCGGTGGCGAGCCGGTCGCGCGAAAGGGGATGCGTGCGCACATACGGGTCCTGGTAGCGGGAGGAGATCAGTTCCTGATCGACCAGCCGCTCCAGCAGGGCGACGAGGCCGTCCGTGGAGCGCCCGGTCGCCTCCAGATAGCGGAACGCGGCCTGGTCGGCCGCCGATTCCTGCACGCGCGTGTGGGCGAGCAAGGTGCGCGTCGCGGTGGATTGTCCCCCGACCGCCACCGCCGCGCCCACGTCCGCCCGGCCGGCGGCGACCGCCGCGGCGACGCCGAGGATCGTCGAAAGCAGCGCCTGGGTGGAGGCCTGCTCGATCTCCGCCCCCAGCCGCGCGATATGCCCGCCGGCGATATGGCCGATTTCATGGGCGATCACGCCGATCACCTCGTCCGGGCTGGCCGCCTGACGGATCAGGCCGGTAAAAATAAAAATATTCATGCCGCCGGCGACGAAAGCGTTGATCCCATTATCGTTGACCAGGATGAGATCGACGTCGCCAGGCGGTATTCCCGCCGCCTGGAGGAGTGGCGCCGCATACCCCTGGATGATATCTTCCAGTTCGGCGTCGCGGATTACCGCCGGCTGGGCGCTGGCCAGGGCAGGCGCGAGCGCCGCCCAGATCGCGACGGCGGCACCTGTTAGGCGCTTCGAGAGTTTCATGCCGATCAAGCCTTCGCCCGGATTTTTGGAACCTAGGCGGGGGAGTCTGACCCGTCAATGCGGTCGAGCCCTCGCCGTCATCGCGGCGGTTTTGCTCGTCGGATGTGGCGAAAGCAAGGAGATCGGGCAGGACGGCTATATCAGGGGGTTCGTCGGCGGCGTCGCGGCGGACGAGCCGAGAGCCGCCATCGTTGGACGCGACATCCTGGGCCGGGGCGGCACGGCCGCGGACGCGGCCGCCGCCATGTTCTTCACCTTGACGGTCACCAAACCGTCGGCCGCGAGCCTGGGCTCGGTCGGCGGCTGCGTTTATTACGACGCGCGCAGCCGAGGCTTCACGGCGTTCGACTTCACCCCGCGCGGCCAGGCCGCCCGGCAAGGCGCGCCGCCGCCGGTAGCGCCGCCGGCGGCGGTGCGTGGGATGGCCGCCTTGCAGGCGCGCTACGGCGTGCTTGGCTGGGGCGAGCTTGTCGGCCCGGCGGAAGCATTGGCCCGGTTCGGCCATTCGGTGTCGCGCAGTCTGGCGGCGGACCTCGCCGCCCGCGCCGAGGAGCTTTCCCGCGATCCCGGCATGCGGCGCGTTTTCGGCCGGCCGGACGGCAGCTTCGCGCGCGAAGGCGATAAGGTCGAGCAGCTAGAGCTCGCGGCGAGTCTGTCCCAGATTCGGCAGCATGGCGCCGGCGCCCTGTTTTCCGGGCCGCTCGCCAACGCTTACGCGGATGGCGTCAGCGCCATCGGCGGCGCGCTGCCGGTCGAAACATTGCGGGCCTATACCCCGCGGGCCCTGCCGCCCATTCTGCGCCCTGCCGGCCCGCATATCATCGCTTTCATGCCCACGCTGAATTCCAGCGGGCCGCAGCAGGCGCGCCTGTGGCGCATCCTGGCGGAAGAAGGCGAGCTTTCGAGCGCCAGCCGGGACGAACGACTGCACGTCATCGCCGAAGCCTCCGTGGCCGCCCATGCGGAGTTCGCCCGCGCCGCGCGGGCGCCCGGCGCGGATATCGATGCGCTGGACGACGCGGCGCTCGGCCGGTTGGACGAGAAATTCCGGGCGTTCGATCCGGATCGCGCCCGCCCCGTCGCCGAATGGCTGGACGGCGTCGCCCCGATCCCAAGCGAGATCTCCGGCACGAGCATCGTCGCCATGGATCGCGCCGGCGGTCTCGCCGCCTGCGGCTTCACCCTCTATCGGCCGTTCGGCGCGGGCAGGCTGTTGCCCGGCATCGGCGCCGCGCCGGCGCTGTCGCCGCCGCCCGGCGTGATCTCCGGCGCGGTCGGCCCGATCGTCGTCGGCAATAAGAACACCGGCAATGCGTTCCTGGCCCTGGGCGCGGCGGGCGCGGGGGCGCCGTCGACCCTCGTCGCCATCGCCGCGCGCACTCTGCTTGGCGGCGAGAGCATCAACGCCGCCGTCGGCGCGCCGCGCTTCGCCAGGGGCGGCGGCGTCGCCGTGGTGGACGTGGAGGCCGACCTTGGCCAGGATGCGCGGGCCGCGCTTGCGGCGCGGGGCTATACCCTCGCCGAAAGTCCGCCGATCGCGCTGGTCAACGCCGCGTTATGCGAAACGGGTTTGCCGCGCGACGAAAATCTTTGCGATATCCGCACCGATTGGCGCGGACATGGTTTGGCCGCAAGCGCACGTTAGGTTCGCAGCGCGTCATCCGGCGCGATTGCGCCTCCGAGAGGAATGGACGTCCCGCGAACTCCAGCGGCGGCGCTTCGTTCCAGTCGATCCGTAGCCTCACTGGAAGGAGGCGTATTTTCATATGGTTTTGAAGGTCTCGAAGCAGACGAGTATCGAGCCGTTCCTGGTCATGGACGTCTTGCGCGCCGCGACAGAACGGCAAGAAACCGGCAAGGACGTGATGCACCTGGAGATCGGCCAGCCTGGATTTTCGGCTCCGGCCGCAGCGCGGGGCGCCGTCGCTGAGAGGCTTGAAGTCGACAATATGGGCTATACGGATTCGGCCGGCATCGCGCCGTTGCGGGAAGGCATCGCCCGCAGATATCGAGACCTCTATGGCGTCGACGTTCCGCCGGAACGCATCGCGGTCACGACCGGTTCGTCCGCCGGATTTCTTCTGAGTTTCCTCACCTGCTTCGATCGCGGCGACCGGGTCGCGCTCGCCGATCCGAGCTATCCCTGCTACCGCAATATCCTCACGGCTCTCGGCATGGAGCCGGTGCGGCTGAAGGTCGGGCCGGAGACGCGGTTCCAGCCCACGCCGGAGGCGCTCGAGGCGGCGGGCGATCTTGCCGGCGTCATCGTCGCAAGCCCTTCAAACCCTACGGGGTCGATGTTTGCGCCGGGCGAGCTTCGCCGCCTCGCCGAATGGTGCGAGCGGTCCAGCATCCGCCTGATATCCGATGAAATCTATCACGGCCTGACCTATGAACGCCGGGCGGAAACAGCGGCGGGCTTCGATACGGCGATCATCATCAACAGTTTTTCAAAGTATTTCGCCATGACCGGCTGGCGCATCGGCTGGTGCGTGCTCCCGGAAGACCTTGTCGAGCGGTTCTACCGCTTGACGGTCAATTTATTCATTTCGGCGCCGACGGTTTCCCAATTCTGCGCGCTGGCCGCTCTGGATTGCGAGGATGAACTGGAACGAAACCGCGACGTCTACGCACGCAATCGCACCGTGCTTCTAGAGGCGCTCGCGGCGCGCGGCTTGGAGCCGGCGGCCCCGCCGGACGGCGCGTTTTACATTTACGTGGACACGACCTCGATCTCGAACGACAGCGCGGAGTTGTGCCGCTCGCTCCTGGAGGAGACCGGCGTCGCCGCGACGCCCGGCTACGATTTCGACCCCGATCGGGGCGGCCGCTATGTCCGGTTCAGCTTCTGCGCCTCGCCGGAAGAGGTCGATGAGGCCGCCCGCAGGCTCAAGACGTGGCGGCGCTGATCTCGCTCTCGGAAAGGCCCGCTTCCTGGAGCACGGCCGCCGTGTCCTGGCCGAGGCGCGGCGGCGGGGACGTGGCCTCCGGGCCGCCCCAGGCGAAGGAGAAGGGCGCGCCGACAAGGCTGTAGGCGCGGTCGAGGCCGCCGCCGTCTGCAGGAAATTCCGTCAACAGGCCGCGATGGGCGACCGCCGGATCGGCGAGCGCGGCCGGAAGGTCGCGCACTCGGGAGGCGGGAACGCCGGCGGCGTCGAGCAGCGCCTCCCAATGGGCGCCGTCGGCCGCCGCCAGCCTTGCCTCGATCGCCTCCCGCAGCCGCGCGGCGTTCGCCGTGCGCTCGGGCCATCCGGCGAAGGCCGGGTCCTCCGTCAGTTCCGGCGCCTCCAGGGTCGCGGCGAGGGCCTGATATTGCCGCTCATTGTTGGCCGCCAGCATCAGAAAGCCGTCCCGGCAACGGAACAGGTTGGCCGTCGGCCGTCCCGACGTCCCTTGATTGCCGGCGAGGCCCGGCGTCGCGCCGGCCACGGTGAACTCCGCCGCCGTCGGCGACATGTGGGAAAGCGCGGCGTCCAGCATGGGCGCGTCGATCCGCTGGCCCCTGCCCGATTGCGTCCGCTGAAAGAGGGCGGCCGCGATGGCGAAGGCGGCGGACATGCCGGTCGCCGCGTCGACGACCGCATAGCCCGCGCGGACCGGCCCGCTCTCCGGCTGGCCGGTGATCGACATGAGGCCCGACATGGCCTGGAGGCGCGCGTCATAGGCGGCCGATCCGACGCGCGGCCCGGTCTGCCCGAAACCGGTGATCGAGCACCAGACGAGATCCGGCTTCAACGCGGCCATCGCTTCATAGCCGAGGCCGAGCCGGTCGATCACGCCCGGGCGGAAATTTTCGACGACGATGTCGGCGCCTTGGATCAGGCGTTCCGCCGCCAGCCGCGCCGCCGGGTTCTTCAGGTCGAGCGCGACCGAGCGCTTGTTCTGGGCGCAGGCCATATACATCGGCGCCATGTTCGCCGCGGCCAGTTCCGGGTCGGCGGTCATCTGCCGCGCCTCGTCGCCCGCGCCGGGGCTTTCGATCTTGATCACGTCCGCGCCCAGCAGCGCCAATTGGGCGGTCGCGTAGGGGCCCGATACGACGCGGGTGAAGTCGATCACGCGGATTCCGGAAAAAGGTCGCATCCTGGGTTCGATCCCGTTTTCTTTCGTGGCGGCGGCGCGATATCCTGCCTGCCGAATATTCAAAGCGCTAGGGAGAGCATGCCGTCATGGGACCGTTGGAAGGTGTTAAAATCATTGAGTTCGCGGGCATCGGGCCGGGACCGCATTGCTGCATGCTGCTCGCGGATATGGGGGCGGACGTCGTCCGGGTGGACCGCTCGGCGAATGTCGGCCGCACGGGGCCGGTGCCGGACCGCTTCAACAACACGACCCGTAACCGCCCGAACATCGCGCTCGACCTGAAGCACCCGGACGGCGTCGAGGCGGCGCTCAAGCTCTGCGAATCCGCCGACATCCTGATCGAGGGCTTCCGGCCCGGCGTCATGGAGCGTCTCGGCCTCGGCCCCGACGTGGTGATGGCGCGCAACCCCAAGATCGTCTTCGGCCGGATGACCGGCTGGGGGCAGACCGGCCCGATCTCCCACACGGCCGGTCACGACATCAACTACATCTCGCTCTCGGGCGCGCTTTCCTGCATCGGCCCTGTCGACGGTCCGCCGACGCCGCCGCTGAATCTCGTCGGCGATTTCGGCGGCGGATCGCTCTACCTCGCCATGGGCGTGCTCGCCGCCTACGTATCGGCCAGCCACACGGGCAAGGGCCAGGTGGTCGACGTGTCCATGATCGAAGGCTCCGCCTCGTTGCTGGCGCCCATGTTCGGCGCGCTCGCGGCCGGCACATGGAAAGAGGACAAGCGCGGCCATAACCGCCTGGACGGCGGGGCGCATTACTATGGCGTGTTCGAAACCAAGGACGGCCGGCATATCTCCATCGGCTCCATCGAGCCGCAGTTCTATGCGTTGCTGAAAGAGAAGACCGGCCTGACCGACGACGACCTCTATCCGCAGGCCGACCGAGACCACTGGCCGGACAACCGGGCCAAGCTGGCGGAGGTGTTCAAGACCAAGACCCGCCAGGAATGGGCGGAGCTGATGGAGGATTCCGACGTCTGCTTCGGCACGGTGCTCACCATGTCGGAGGCGATGGAGCATCATCATAACGTCGCGCGCGGCAGCTTCGTCGAAGTCGACGGCTACAAGCAGCCGGCGCCGGCGCCGCGCTTCCTCGGCACGCCGACGTCGGTGCGCTCTGGCGCCACCAGCGCCGGCGAGCATACGCGCGAGACCCTGGAGGCGTGGGGGTTCGCCGCGGACGAAGTGGCGCGGCTCGAAACCGTCGGCGCGGTCAAGCAGGCTTAGGGCCAGCACGTCTTGCGAGAGCGCTATTCCTTTCTGGCGCTCGCCCGGCACGCGCTCGGCGGGCACCGGAACTGGCGGCCCGCGATCCGCGACCCCGAACCGAAGCCGCGCTACGACGCCATCGTGGTCGGCGGCGGCGGGCACGGTCTCGCGACCGCCTACTATCTCGCCAAGCTGCACGGCATGACCAACGTCGCCGTGCTGGAGCGCGGCTGGATCGGCGGCGGCAACACCGGGCGCAATACCACCATCGTGCGCTCGAACTACCTGTTGCCGCCGAACGCCCATTTCTACGAGCATTCCCTGAAGCTGTGGGAAGGGCTTTCGGCGGACCTGAACTTCAACGTGATGTTCAGCCCGCGCAGCGTCATCAACACCTGTCATACGCCGGGCGAGCTGGAAGCGACCATGCGGCGCTACAACGCCATGCGCCTGAACGGCATCGACGCGGAGTTTCTGGACCGCGCGGCCCTGGCGCGGCGGGCGCCGTCGATCAATCTTTCGAACGACATGCGCTGGCCGATCCTGGGGGCGCTCGCCCAGCCGCGCGGCGGCGTCGCCCGCCATGACGCGGTGGCCTGGGGCTTCGCCCGCGGCGCGGACAATCGGGGCGTGGACATCATCCAGAACTGCGAGGTGACGGGCTTCCGACAGGGCGCCGACGGCCGCGTCGTCGGCGTCGATACCTCGCGCGGCCCGATCGACGCGCCCAGGGTCGGCGTCGCCGTCGCCGGGCATACGGGCCAGGTGATGGGCCTCGCCGGCCTGCGCCTGCCGATCGAAAGCCATCTCCTCCAGGCCTTTGTCTCCGAGCCGGTGAAGCCGTTTCTGGATGTCGTCGTCTCCACGGGCGCGCTGCACTTCTACATATCGCAGACGGACAAGGGCGAAGTGCTGCTGGGCGGCGGCCTCGACGGCTACAATTCCTATGGCCAGCGCGGCACGATGCCGAACATTCACGAGGTCACGGCGGCGGCTGTCGAGATGTTCCCGAACATCTCCCGCCTGAAGTGGATGCGCCAATGGGCCGGCGTCATGGACATGACCATGGACGGCAGCCCCATCATCGGCAAAACGCCGATCCCCGGCCTCTTCGTCGATGGCGGCTGGTGCTATGGCGGCTTCAAGGCGACGCCGGGCTCCGGCTGGTGTTTCGCCCACACCATCGCCACCGGCGAGCCCCATGCCCTGAACGCCGCCTTCACGCTGGAACGTTTCGGCGCATCGGCCGTGATCGACGAAAAGGGCGCCGGCCCCTATCCGAAGGCGCACTAGCCGATGCTTCGCATTCCCTGTCCCCACTGCGGCTCCCGGCCGGAAACCGAGTTCGTCTACGGCGGCGACGCGAATGTGCGCCGGCCCGACCCGGCGACCGCGAGCGACGCGGAATGGACGGAATACCTCTATCTCCGGGATAATCCGAAGGGCGCGCATCGGGAGCTCTGGCTGCACGCCGCCGGCTGTCATCAATGGCTGGTCGTGGAGCGGGATACAGTCACCCACGCGCTCGGCGCGGTCCGGCCCGCCCGCGAGGCCTCCCGGTGAGCCGCCCGCAGCCCAATCGCGTCGCCGATGGCGGCTGGCTGATCGACCGCGCCCGGACGGAGCAGTTCAGCTTCGATGGCCGACCGGTCGCGTTTCATCCGGGCGACAGCATCGCTTCGGCCTTGCTGGCGTCCGGCGAAAAGCTGGTCGGCCGCAGCTTCAAGCTGCATCGTCCGCGCGGCGTCTTCGCGCTTGGCGCGGGAGAGCCGAACGCGCTCGTCACGCTGGGCGCCGGCGCCCGCATGACGCCCAACGCCCGCGCGACGGTCACGCCGGCCGCGCCCGGTTTGCAGGTTTCGTCCCAGAACCGCTGGCCGTCGCTCAGCCATGACGCGTTCGGCGCGCTCGATTGCGTGCGCGCCCTGCTGCCGGCGGGCTTCTACTACAAGACCTTCATGTGGCCGGCGTCCCAATGGATGCGCTATGAGCGCTATATCCGCCGCATGGCCGGGCTCGGCCCGGCGCCCAGGGAAGCGGACGCCGACGCCTACAGCCGCCGCGCGACCCATGCCGGCCTCCTGGTCGCCGGCGGCGGCCCTGCCGGACTCGCCGCCGCCTTGCAGGCGGGCGAAGCGGGCGAGGACGTGATCCTGGCCCAGAGCGGCCCCGTCTTCGGCGGCGGCTTGAACGACCTTGGCGACGGGCCGCACCGCCAATGGCTCCGGGAGACGCTCGCCCGTCTGGAAGCCATGCCGAATGTGCGCTTGATGGCGAACACGACCGTCTCCGGCGCCTATGAGCACGATCTCTACACGCTTTCGGAACGGATCGGCGACCGCGCGGCGCGGGCGGCGGATATTCCCGCGGAGCGGTTCTGGCATGTTTCCGCCAAGCGCCTCGTGATCGCCGCCGGGGCCATCGAGCGGCCGCTTCTGTTCGCGGACAACGACCGGCCGGGCGTCATGTTGGCGGGCGCGGCGGCCGGATATCTCTGGCGCTATGGCGTCGTCGCAGGCCGCGCGCCGGTGCTGTTCGGCGCTGACGACCGCATCTACGCCATCGCCGAGGATATGCGCGCCGCCGGCGCCGCGGTGCGCGCCGTGGTCGATCCGCGCAACGATCCCGGTCCGGCGGCGGCGCGGCTGGCGGCGAAAGGCGTGCGCGTCGAAGCCGGGGCGATGGTCGCCCGCGCCCATGGCGCCAAGGCGGTGACGGGCGCGGAGATCTGGCGGATCGATGCGCCCGAGCCCTACATGATCGAAACCCTCGCGACCGACGCGATACTGACGTCCGGCGGCTACGGCCCGGCCCTGCAGCTTCATGCCCAGGCGCGCGGCGCGCTCGAATGGGATGCGCGCCTGAACGCCTTCGCGCCCGGCGCCGCGACGGGGCCGATCCGCTCCGCCGGCGCCGCCAGGGGCGTGCTCGACCTGGCGGCGGCGATCGAAGACGGCGCGGCGGCGGGGGCGGACGGCCCGGTTCCAGAGCGGCCCGCGCCGGCGGCGGACGCTCCGCCCGCCCCGGCGCCCTGGGCCTTGCCCTCGCCGGTCGCCGGGCCGCGTTTCGTCGATCTACAAAATGACGTAGCGGATAAGGACATCGCGCTCGCCGCCCGGGAAGGCTATCGGTCGATCGAGCATGTGAAGCGCTACACCACGCTCGGCATGGGCACGGACCAGGGCAAGGCGGCGGGGCCGCTCGGCCTGGCGCTGCTGGCGGCGGCGACGGGGCGGGAGATCGCCGAAACCGGCGTCACCACCTTCCGCCCGCCGACCGTGCCGGTCACGTTCGGCGCCGTCGCCGGCGGGGAGATCGGCGAGGCCGGCCACGCCGTCCGCCGCACCGCCGCCGACGGCTGGCACGCAGCCGCCGGCGCCGGCTTTATCGACGCCGGCCTTTGGCGCCGGCCGCAGTTCTATGAGGCGAACGGCGCGACGGTCGGGGACGCCTATCGGGCCGAAGCCCGGGCCGTTCGCGCCAAGGTCGGCGTCGTCGACGTCTCGACGCTCGGCAAGATCGATGTTTCGGGGCCGGACGCGGCGATCCTGATGGACCGGCTCTACTGCAACCGCATGGGCGATCTGAAGCCGGGGCGCGGTCGCTATGGGCTGATGCTTCGGGAAGACGGCCGCGTCTTCGATGACGGGGTCGTCTTCCGCATCGCGCCCGACCGGTTCTACCTCACCTGCACCACGGGCGGCGCGAGCGCGGTCTACCAGCATATCGAGCACGCCTTGCAGGTGCTGTGGCCGGACCTCGACGCCTTCGCGACGCCGGTGACTGAGCAGTGGTTCGCCGCCGCGCTCGCCGGGCCAGGCGCCCGCGCCCTCCTGGCGGATTTGACGCCGGGCCTGGACCTATCGAACGAGGGCTTGCCGATGATGCGCCTGGCGGAGACGGAACTCTTCGGCCAGACGCTGCGCGTCATGCGGATGAGCTATTCCGGGGAATTGTCCTACGAGGCGCATATTTCCGCCGACTTCGGCCTGGCGCTCTGGGAGCGGCTGGCGAAGCTCGCCCGAAGCCACGGCGGCGTCCTCTACGGGACGGAGGCCATGGGCGCGCTCCGCATCGAGAAGGGCCACGTCACCCATGCCGAGGCGGACGGCCGCACGACGCCGGCCGATCTTGGCCTCGGCGCCCTGGTCCGCCGGGACAAGGACGCGATCGGCGTCCGCGCGCTGGCGCTGCCCGCGCTCCAGGCGGCGGGGCGGAAGCAGCTTGTCGGTCTCGTCGCCGAAGACCCGACCGCGCGCTTCCCCGTCGGCGCCCAGGTGACGGCCGAGGACCTTGGCGACACGCCGCGCCCGTCGCTTGGCCATATCACGTCCTATGCCTATAGCGGCGAACTGCGCCGCTATGTGGCCCTGGCGCTGTTGCATAACGGGCGCGCGATGATCGGCGACCGGGTCTACGCCGTCTCGCCGGTCATGGGCGAAAGCGCGGCCGCGAAGGTCACGGCGCCGGTATTCGTCGATCCCGAAGGGGAGCGGTTGCGTGGCTGATCCGAACCGTAAGGATGGCTTCGAGCGCCTGTCGGAGCGCGATCCCGGCGGTCCGCTCGCCTGTTTCGCGGCGCCGCCGGCCGGCCAGGCCGTTCTGCGCGGCCGTTCGGCGGATGGCGCGTTCCGCCGGGCGGCCGAAGCGGCGCTCGGCTTCGCCTTGCCGGAGGACGCGCTGATGGCGCATGCCGAAGGCGCCCGCGCGGCCTTCCGCCTTGGGCCCGACTACTGGCTGGTCGTGGACGAAGGCGATCCTGCTTTCGGTCGGCGCATCGCCGCAACGCCGGGACTGATCGCCATGGACATGTCCTCGGCCCGGTCGCGCGCGCGGCTGCGCGGCGCCCAAGCGCCGGACCTGCTGGCCGCCGGCGCCGCCATCGATCTGAGATCGTCCGCCCTGCCGACCGGCGCCTTCGCGCAGACGACGGTCGGCAACGCCACGGCCATTCTGCACGTCCGTGCGCCCGAGACGTTCGATATCTACATCGCCCGCAGTTTCGCGCGCTCCTGGCTGGTCTGGCTGGCGCATGCCGGTCGGGAATTCGGCCTTCGCATCGGAGATGAAAGCCAATGATCCAACCCCTCGAACTCCGCTTCTATCAGGATGGCCTTGCGCCCGGCGCCGCGCTCGCGATGCCCTTGAAGGCCGCCCATCGCATTCTCTACGCCTTCAAGGGCTCGGCGACGGCGTTCGGCGACAAGGCGCTGGATGAGGATACGGGCCTCTACGGCAAGGCGGCGCTGCCGCTGGTCGCGGGCGCTGCGGGAGCCGAAATCTGGCGTTGGGAGATCGCGGCGGCGGAGACGGCCCCGACGCTTGCCGAAGGCGACGGCGTGACCTCCGCGCTTAAGCTGAAAGGCCCCATCGCCACCGTCGAGACGGAAAGCGAGGACGAGGGCTGGCTGTTCCGGCTCGACAGCGTCGCCTTTCCGGCGGGCGGCTGCGCCTTGACCCACACCCATCGCGGCCCTGGCATCCGCTGCCCGGTCGCGGGCGAGCTCAGGATCGATACGGAAGGGGAGTCCCACAGCCACCCCGTCGGCGACCCCTGGTTCGAGACCGGGCCCGACCCGGTGTTCGCCCAGGCGGGCGCCGCGCCGACGCGCTTCGTGCGCGCCTCGGTTCTACCGGCGCGCCTGCTCGGCCAGTCCTCGATCCAATATGTCTATGAGGAAGACAGGGCGAAGCCGAAGGATCAGACCTATCGGGGATATATCGACCTGGAAATCGGCTGCCCGACCAGATAGGCGCGCCCTCAAAGAAAAACCCGCCCTGGGCCTGGCCCCACGGCCAGGCCCAGGGCGGGCGTTCTTAGCTTATTCCGCGGCGGCGGCGATCGTGGCCGGTTTCGGCTGCATGCCGCGCACCAGCTTGCCGGGCAGGGCGCCGGTCGGCTTGCCGCCCTCGAAGGTCACCACGCCGGAAACGATGGTGTACTCGTAGCCGTGGGCGCCCTGCATCAGGCGCTTGCCGCCGGCGGGCAGGTCCTGGACCACGTAGGGCGCCTCGAAGTCGAGCTTGTCCCAGTCGATGACGTTCAGGTCGCCCTTCATGCCGACCTGGATGCGGCCGCGATCCTGCAGGCCGGCGGCGTCGGCCGTATCGGTCGTCAGGCGGCGGATCAGCTCCGGCGCTTCGAACTTGCCGGTCGCCTTGCCCCAGTGGGTCAACAGCCAGGTCGGGAAGCCCGCGTCGAGGATGAAGCCCACATGGGCGCCGCCGTCGCCGAGGCCCATGATCGCGATCTCTTCGTTCAACAGGGTCTCGGACGCCGTCAGGCTGAAGCCGGAGTAGTTGGTGATCGGCATATAGATGAAGTTCTTGCCGTCGTTCTCCAGCAGCATGTCATAGGCGACTTCCGGCGCCGGCCGGCCTTCGCGCGCGGCGATGGCTTCCGCCGATTCCGCCTGTTGCGGCATGTAGTCCTTGTTCCCGAAGCGGAACATGTAGGCGTAGGACATGCGGTGGATCAGCGGGAAGGTGCTTTCCTTCACCGGGTCCTCGGACAGGATTTTCGCCCGGATTTCCGGGTCCCGCAGCTTCGCCACTTTTTCTTCGAGCGGCAGGTCGTTCAGGGTCTTGAAGGTGGGGCAGCCGGAGAACGGCGTCTGGCTCGCCTGGAGGCCGAGCAGGATGCCGATGGCGCGGGGCGGGAAGACAGGGCGAATGTTCACGCCGTCCGCGTAGGCCTGCTTGTTCATGTTCAGAAGCTGCGTGAACATCTCGGATTGATGATTGCGCTGGGCCAGGGTGTAGACCATCGGGCGGCCGCTCTTCTCCGCCACGCGGCGCAGGATGCCGAACGCCTCGACCGGATCGGGCTCGGCGTTGATGGTGTCGGGCGAGGCGTCCGTGATCCAGTCTGAGACCGCTTCGATCATGCCGCTGCCGGCGTCGTTCAGCCCGTCGGCCAGGCCCATCAGCTCGTCCTCGTAGACGCGAAGCGTCGGCACATACTCGCCCTTGAGCGTCTTGTGGCTGGTGGTGCGGCTGGTGGATACGCCGAGCGCGCCGGCTTTCACGGCGTCCGCCGTGATGGCGCGCATCTTGGCGATGTCTTCCTTGGTCGCCGGCTCGAACGCGACCGCGCGGTCGCCCATGACGTTCACGCGGACGGCCGAATGGGGCAGCAGCGCGCAGACGTCAACGTCGCGCGGTTTGCCTTCCAGGGCGTCGAGATATTCGGGGAAGCTTTCCCAGGTCCATTCCAGCCCTTCGTGCATGACGGCGCCCGGAATGTCCTCCACGCCTTCCATCAGCTCGATCAGCTTGTCCCGGTCTTCCGGGCGGCAGGGCGCGAAGCCGACTCCGCAATTCCCCATGACGACGGTGGTCACGCCGTGCAGGGAGGACGGCGCCATATGGGAATCCCAGACGGCCTGGGCGTCATAGTGGGTGTGAATGTCGACGAAGCCCGGGGTCACCAGCTTGCCGGCCGCGTCGATCTCCCGCGTCGCGCTCCCCTCGATCTTGCCGACGGCGGCGATCACGCCGTCCTTGATCGCGACGTCGGCGGCGACAGGCGCCGCGCCCGTGCCGTCGATGACCTGTCCATTGCGCACAATAAGATCGTAATCGGCGGGCATGGTTTCCTCCTGAGGTGTTTGGGGAAAGGATAACGCCGTTCGGCGCGCGCCGTCACTATGCAATGATTTGCGGGCTTACATTCCCAGATCGCCGTGGTTTCTTCACTGCCAGACGGTTCATCCTGCTCGGATTTCCGGTTCGGAGCGACAAGGCTTGGACGATGACGCTGCCGCAATCCAGGGATAAGCTGCAGCGGGGGAGGACAGGGACATGAGCAATATCGACGCGGCGAAGGCCTACATTGCGGCGTGGAATGCGCGCGACCCGGATGCGGTCGTCGCGACATTGACGTCGGAGGGAACCTATGAAGATCCTGGCACCGGCGGTCCGATCGGCGGCGACGCGCTGAAGGGCTATATCGGCGGCCTGCTCGCCGCATTTCCGGACTTATCGTTCGAATTGGCCAGCATCGCGGATGCCGGGCCCTCCACTGTCGCGTTCCAGTGGATCATGCGGGGAACGAATTCCGGCAGCCTGAACGGCCTGCCGCCCACCAACAAGCCGATTGAAGTGCCGGGGGCGGACTTCTGCGAGGTCGAGAACGGCAAGCTGAAATCGGTGCGCGGCTATTTCGACGGCGGCGCCGTGCCGCGCCAGATCGGCCTGGACATCGTCGTGCAGCCCTCGGAGATCGGGCCGTTCCGATTCGGCACGTCGGTCGCGGTGCAGACCGGCAAGATGCAGGCGCCGGAGGCGTTTTCGATCACCTCGCTGGAGGCGTTGAACGACGAGACCGCGGAGATCGTGCGCGAGGGCTCCCGCGCGGCCCTCGTCGATATGATGGGCATGGACGGATTCATCGGCGCGACGACGGCGAAAGTCGGCCTTCGCATGGTGACGATCAGCGCCTGGGATGACGCCGACGCGCCGCGACAGGTGATGCGCGAGGGCGCCCATGCCGAAGCGATGAAAGGCATGCTCGACGGCTCGCTCGCCAAGGCAGGTTTCACCAGCGTCTACGTGAAAGCGCGGGTGAACCCTTATCTGCTGCGCTGCGAGGCCTGCGGAAAGATGCGCCGCGAGCCCGCGCCGGGCGCCGACTGCGATTGCGGCGCCAAGTTGCCGGACCGTCTGCCTTACTGGTGAGCCGGCATATGGCGTTTCGCCGGCGACGCCATTGGGGCCGCCGCCGAAACGCCGGCTTTTATTCGGCTTCGGCCGGCGCGACGTTGGGGATGCCCGCCATCAGCGATCCGGGCACGGTGTCGACCAGTTCGTCGACAGAGAACATGCCGCCATCGTCATATTTGTAGATGGAGCGGGCGACCTCGCCGTAATAGTAGGTGTGGACGAGGGAGCGCTCCGCGTGGAAGACCTGCCCGTTCACGTCCTTCGAGGCGTCGGTGCAGAGATAGGCCACCATCGGCGCGATGAACTCCGGCCCGGGCATCGCCATTCGGGCGTCGTATTCCGCCTGGGTCAGCAGCCCGCGTTCGAGCCGGCGCTGCCAGCCGGCGATCACGGCGTCGTTCACCGTCATGCGCGTCGCGGCCATCGGGCACATGGCGTTCGCCGTGATGCCGTAGCGCCCGCACTCCCGCGCGATCGATCGCGTCAGGCCGATGATGCCGGCCTTCGCGGCGGCGTAGTTGCATTGGCCGACCGCGCCCTTGAAGGCGTCGGAGGAGAAATTGACGATCCGGCCATGGCGCGCCGTCCGCATCACCTTGGCGGCGTGGTGGCACATGTTCCAGTGGCCCTTGAGATGAACGTTGATGACGGCGTCGAAATCGTCCTCGGTCATGTTCCAGATCATGCGCTCCCGCAGCATGCCCGCGACGTTCACCACGAAATCGATCTTGCCGAAGGTCTCGACGCACTGGCCGACCATGCGGCCGGCATTGGCGTATTCCGCGACGCTGTCGAAATTGGCGATGGCCTTGCCGCCCGCCGCCTGGATTTCATCGACGACCGTATCAGCCGGTCGTTCGTCGGTCGCCTCGCCGCCGCGCCCCACGCCCGGATCGTTGACGATGACGCTGGCGCCTTCTTTCGCCAGCAGCAGCGCCACGGCGCGTCCGATGCCGCGTCCCGCCCCGGTGACGATGCCAGCCTTGCCTTCGAGATTCATGGTCGTTCCCCTTCCTGATGATTCTTGCGCGGGAGCGGACCGGCGACGTCTGTCGCCAGCCGGCTCTCCGTGTTCGTTCAGGGTGAAAGCCTAGGGCGTCGAAAGCAATCGCCGGTCCGCACCCCGCCTGCTTTCGGCTAAGGTGGCGCATCGACCGCCAGAGGGCAGCCATGACGCACAGCATCCATTCCGTGACCGTGGGCGGCAGCCCCATGGAGATCTTCCTGTTCGAGCCGGAAGGCGCGGGACCGCATCCCGCGATCGTTCTGGCCATGCACATCCCGGTCGGCCATACGGGCATAGAGAACGACGAAGTGACCCTGAAGGTCGCGGAGCGCTATGCCGAGAACGGCTTCGTCGTCGCGGTTCCGTTCATCTTCCACTGGTGGCCGAAGTCGGCCGGCATCGAAATCAAACGCGAGGAATTTCGGGACGACTGGACGGAGCTGGACTTGGCAGCCGCCCACGGCTTCCTTCGCGCGCGCGAGAATGTCGACGGCGACCGCATCGGCGTCGTCGGCCATTGCTGGGGCGGCCGCGTCGCCTGGCTCGCCGCTTGCTGCAATCCCGATCTGAAGGCCTGCGTCATTTTCTATGGCGGGCGGGTCAAGCTGCCCATGGGGCCAGGAACGCCGCCGGCGATCGAGCGCGCCGGCCAGATCAGATGCCCGGTCGCCGGTTTCTTCGGGGACGAGGACGGCAATCCGTCGCCGGCGGACGTGAACGACTATGAAGCGGCGCTGAAGGCGGCCGGCGTCCGCTACGCGTTCACCCGCTACCCGAACGCCGGCCATGGCTTCCAGTCCTTCGTCAATCCGGAACGCTACCGCCATGAGGTCAGCGAGGACGCCTGGGCGAAAGCCGTCGCCTTCCTGCGCCGCGCCCTGGCGTGATCCGGGCGCGCGTCTGGCCAGGGCGGGGCGATGCCCCATATTGTTCAGAGGGAATCAGATGAACGGGCCGCCCCCATGAACATTCAGACGCCGCCGCCGCGTTTCGGCTTCGACAACAGCTTCGCGCGCGAACTGGACGGCTTCTTCGTGCCCTGGCGCGCGGCGGCCGCGACGGCGCCGCGCATGTTGCGGTTCAATCGCGCGCTGGCCGAGGAGCTTGGCATCGACGCCGACGCGCTCGAGTCGGACCTGGGCGCCGCGATTTTCGCCGGCAATGTCACGCCGGAAGACGCGAAGCCTCTGGCGCAAGCCTATGCTGGCCACCAGTTCGGCAATTTCTCGCCGCAACTCGGCGACGGCCGGGCGCTGCTGCTGGGCGAGGTCGTGGACCGCAACGGCCAGCGGCGGGACGTGCAGCTCAAGGGATCGGGCCGCACGCCGTTTTCGCGCGGCGGCGACGGCAAGGCCGCCGTCGGGCCGATCCTGCGCGAATATCTGATCGGCGAAGCCATGCATGCGCTCGGCGTGCCGACCACGCGGGCGCTCGCCGCCGTCGCGACCGGCGATCCCGTCTATCGGGAGACGCCCCTGCCGGGCGCCGTATTGACCCGCGTCGCCGCGAGCCATCTTCGCGTCGGCACGTTCCAGTTCTTCGCCGCGCGCGAGCAGACAGACAATGTCCGCCGCCTCGCGGACTATGCGATCGACCGCCACTACCCGGAGGCGCGGGAGGCCGAGAACCCCTATCTCGCCTTCTTCACGTCCGTGCGCGACCGCCAGGCCCGCCTGATCGCGGACTGGATGCTGATCGGCTTCATCCACGGCGTCATGAATACGGACAACATGACGATCTCCGGCGAGACCATCGATTACGGCCCCTGCGCCTTCATGGACGCCTTTTCGCCGAAGACCGTGTTCAGTTCGATCGACGCCCAGGGCCGCTACGCCTTCGGCAACCAGCCGCCTATCGCCCAATGGAACCTCACCCGCCTCGCCGAAACCCTGATCCCGCTCGTGCATGAGGACGAGAAGACGGCGATCGACCTGTTGACCGAGGCCGTGAACGGTTTCCGCCCGGTTTATATCCAGGCTTGGCTCTCCGGCGTCGCCGCCAAGCTCGGCCTCTCGGAGGCGTCGGAGGACGATTTCGATCTGGCCGTCGCGCTGCTGACGGAAATGGAAGCGGGCCGTGCGGATTTCACCCTGACGTTCCGCCGACTTGCCGACGTGCTGCGCGGCGCGCCCTCGCCGTTCGAGGCGCAGTTCGAAGACCCGCAGGCGATCCGCCCCTGGCTGGAGCGGTGGCAGGCTCGGGGCGAGCGGGAAGCTAAGTCGCCGGAAGCGCGCGCGGCCCGGATGGACACGATCAACCCCATCTATATCCCGCGCAATCACAAGGTCGAGGAAGCGCTCGAGGCGGCGGTCGAGCGGGACGACATGGCGCCGTTCGAAGACATGCTTGGGGTAATCTCGGACCCCTATGTCGAACGCCCGGGCCAGGACGCCTACGCTCGCCCCGCGCCGATGAGCGACACGCCCTACAAGACGTTCTGCGGAACCTAAACGATCGCCGCGCCGGCGCGCGGCGGCGCGGTCAGGAGTTCGGCCAGCACCTGCAAGGCTTCCGCCAGGCGTGGCCTGGAAGCGGCGCCGAGGCCGATGCGTATGGCGTGAACGGCCCGGGCGCGGCCGACGGCGAAGGCGCCGGCGGCGACGATGGCCACGCCGCGCGCGCCGGCCTCGGCCACGAACTGATCCGCGCGCCAGGGCTCCGGCAAAGGCAGCCAGACATGCATCGCGGTTTCCGGCGCGTGCGCCGGCAGCCATTCGCCGAGCGTCTGGCGGACGAGCGCCATGCGGGCCGTCGCCTCCGCCCGCTGGGCCGTCGCCGCCCGGTCCGCTTCGCCCGAGCGGAGCGCGTCGGCGGCGATTTCCGCCGTCAGCGGCGACGCCATCCAGGCGAGGCCGCGCAGAACGCTCGCCGCGTCGGCGGCGCGCGCGGACGGCGGCGCCAGCCAGCCGACGCGGAGCGCCGGCGCCAGAAACTTCGAGACGCTGCCGATCAGGGCCGTGCGGTCGGGCGCCAGGCCGGCGAAGCCTTGCGCCGGGCGCTCGTGCAGGAAGCCGTAGACATCGTCCTCGAGAATCAGCAGGTCGTGCGCCTCGGCGACGGCGGCGAGCGCGCGCCGGCGGTCGAGGGGCATGGTGGTCATGGTGGGGTTGTGCAGGTTCGGCATCAGGTAGACGCCGCGCACCCCCTGGCGCGCGGCGGCGTCGGCCAGGGCGTCCGGGTCCATGCCGGCGTCGTCCCCCGGAATGGGCGTCAGCGGCAGGCCGAACAGGTTCGCGGCCGTCTTGAAGCCTGGATATGTCAGCGGATCGACGGCGATGGCGTCCCCCGGCCGGAACAGGCCGGCCGCGGCGAGGGCGAGCGCGTTCTGGGCGCCGCTGCATACGATGACCCGCTCCGCCGTCATCGGCGCGCCCCGGCTTTCCAGCCAATCGGCGATCGCCGAGCGATGCGCCAATGCGCCCTCGGCCGGGCCATAGTCGGCGAGTTGCGACAGATCCTGCGTCGCGAGCCGGGCCAGCCCGGCTTGGAGGCCATCGAGAAAGCCGCCGACGACGGGGCGCGTGATGGTGAGGTTGATCTGCCCGCTCTCGGCTAGGTCGTGGCGGCCGAAATCGGCGGCGCTAGCGGGGCCGCGCGCCCGGTCCGTAACGAAGGTGCCGCGCCCCACTTCGCCCCGCACCAGCCCGCGCCGGGCGGCTTCGGCGTAGCCGCGCGTCACGGTGCCGACCGTCAGGCCGAGCCTGTAGGCGAGGTCCCGGTGCGGCGGCAGTTTGGCGCCGGGCGCCAGGGCCCCGTCGGCGCGATCCTTGGCGACCGCGTCGGCGAGCGCCAGATAGGCCGGTTTGTCGGCCGCGAGAGCGGGGGTCCAAATTGTCATGGTGACAATAAATAGATTGCGCCTGATTGTGTCAAATGTTTGATTGGATTGTATCGATAGACCGTTGCGACAAGGAGCCGGACCGATGGAGCTGGACCTTTTTCAGATTGACGCTTTTGCGAGCCGCCCCTTCGAAGGCAATCCGGCGGCCGTTTGCCCGTTGCCCGATGACGTCTCGTGGCCGGACGACAGAACGCTGCAGGCCGTGGCGATGGAGAACAATCTCGCCGAGACCGCATTCTTTCAGCGGGAAGGGGACGCCTATCGCCTGCGCTGGTTCACGCCCGCGCTGGAGGTCAATCTCTGCGGCCACGCCACCCTGGCGAGCGCCTGGGCGCTGTTCAACCGGCTCGGTTACGACCGGCCGGAGATCGCCTTCGAGACCCGTTCCGGCCGCCTGGTCGTGCGCCGAGAGGGCGAGCGCCTCGTCATGAACTTTCCGGCGACGCCGCCGATCCCCATTCCCTGCATACCGGCCGATCTGGTCGCGGCGCTCGGCGTCAAGGTGGAGGCGGCGTTCCGCGCCGACGGCGGCAATGGCGCGACCATGGCGGTGCTGGCGAAGCCGGCGGACGTTGCGGCCCTCAAGCCGAACTTCAGCGCGATCGCGGCCCTGGACGGCCACTCGGTCATCGTGACCGCGCCGGGCGGCGACACCGGCTATGACTTCATCTCCCGCATGTTCGCGCCCGCCGCCGGCATCAACGAGGATCCCGTGACCGGGTCCGCCCACTGCCTGCTCACACCCTATTGGGCCGGCCGGCTCGGCAAGCGGTCGCTGAAGGCCCGGCAGGTTTCGCCGCGCGGCGGGGACGTCGACTGCCGCCTCCTTGAGGACCGCGTTGAACTTTCCGGCGTGGCCGCGCTCTATATGACCGGCCGCATCGCCCTGCCTGAATAAGGAGCCGAGCCAATGACCAAAGCGACGCCAGACGCCATCGCCGCCGCGCGAGAGATCGTCTACGCCGTGATGCCGCCGACGCCGACCCACCGTTACCCGTTGCTCTCGGAGCGGACGGGCGCGGACGTGTTCGTCAAGCACGAGAACCACACGCCGGTCGGCGCCTTCAAGATGCGGGGCGGGCTGAACTTCATGGCGGGCTATGTCGCCGACGGCGGCCGCAAGGGCGTCATCACGGCGACCCGGGGCAATCACGGCCAGTCCATCGCCTTCGCCGCCGGCCGCGCCGGCCTGGAGGCGACCATCGTCGTGCCCGAAGGCAACAGCGAGGAAAAAAACCGCGCCATGCAGGCGCTCGGCGGCCGGCTCGTGGTGCAAGGCCATGACTTTCAGGCGGCGGCGGAATACGCGGCCGAACTCGCGGAGGAGGAAGGCCTCTACATGCTGCCCTCGTTCCACGAACGCCTGGTCGCGGGCGTCGCCACCTATGCGATGGAGCTGTTCGAGGCGGCGCCGGACCTGGATGCGGTCTACGCGCCGATCGGCCTCGGCTCCGGCATTTGCGGCATCATCTCCGCGCGGGATGCGCTCGGCCTGAAGACGGAGATCGTCGGCGTCGTCTCCGAGGGCGCGCCTTGCTACGCGCTGTCCTTCGAGGCGGGCCGCCCCGTCTCCACCAACGCCGCCGAAACCATGGCGGACGGCGTGGCCTGCCGCACGCCGATCCCGGCGGCGGTCGCCACCATCAATGCCGGCGCGGCGCGTGTGATCCGCGTTTCGGACGGGGAGATCATGGCGGCGATGCGCGCCTATTACGCCGATTGCCACAATGTCGTCGAAGGCGCCGGCGCCGCGCCGCTCGCCGGCCTGATGCGAGAGCGGGAGGCGATGGCCGGCAAACGCGTCGGCCTCACCCTCTCCGGCGGCAATATCGACAAGTCGCTCTACATGCAGGCGCTGGAAGGGGGGTGATGGCGGGCCGTCGCTTTCTTGGGCCGGGTCGGCTTAGATTCGATCCTTCGCCTTTCGAATCGGGACCGATGCAATGAGCTGGATTAGCCCGATCACCCTGGAGAACGACGTCGTGCGGTTGGCGCCCATGTCTCGGGAGCATGCGGACGACCTTGCTTCGGCGTCGGCCGACGGGGCGTTGAGCGAACTCTGGTACACGACCGTGCCCGCGCCGGCCGACATCCCGGCGGACATCGAACGAAAACTGAAGGCCCAGGCGGACGGCGCGATGGCGCCCTTTACGGCGATCGATCCGTCAAGCGGCAGGGCGGTCGGCATGACGACCTATATGAACATCGACGCCGTCAACAAACGTCTTGAGATCGGCTCGACCTGGTATGCGGGCGCCTATCAGCGGACGGCGCTCAACACCAACGCCAAATATCTGCTGTTGTCCCACGCCTTCGGGCCGCTCGGCTGCAACGCGGTCGAGCTCCGCACCCACTTCATGAACCTGCAAAGCCGGCGGGCGATCGAGCGGCTCGGCGCGAAGCTCGACGGCGTGCTGCGCAATCACATGATCATGCCGAACGGCACGCTGCGCGACACCTGCGTCTACTCGATCCTGGCGAACGAGTGGCCCGCCGTGGCCGCCAATCTTGAGCACCGCATGCGGCGCCGGTGACGGGCATTCCAGCTTCCGGTCGGGCCGGCGTTCAATCGCGCCCCGCGTTGGGGCCGTAGGCCGAAAGCGCCCAATAGAGCAGACCGCCGGCCATGGCGACGGCCATGGCTGCGTGCTGCGCCTCCGCCGAGAGAAATGTGAGGAGAAAACCCGTCGCAAGCGGGCCGCACGCGGCCCCGAAATCCCGCCAGGCCTGCATCCGGGCAAGCGGGCCGATCGCTTCGTCGTCCGCCGCCAGAGACTGCGTGATCACCGCCGGCCCCAATGAGGCGAGCGCCCCCCGGAACAGCAGCATGATCAGGGCGCCGATCACGGTCGCGCCCACTGCGACGAGCACAAAGCCAGACATTGTCAACACCGCGGCGGCGACGAAGACGCGCCGGGCGCCGAAACGATCCGCGATCCAGCCGAACAGGGGCGCGGCGATCGCTTCGCCGAAATGGCGCATTGCCAGCAGCGCGCCGCCGCTCATTACCGCGTCGGCGAGCGGTGCTTCGCGGGCGAAAATCAACGTGATTGAGATGGCGAAAACGCCGTCGACGCCATAGCCTTGTAGGAAGTAGAGCACGTCGATGGGTTTCGGCCGCGCCAGGGAGGCAGGCTTCTGCCGCTTCGTCGCCTCGCTGTCCGCCTTCGGCAAGGAAAGGGCGATCAGCAGCGATAGCGCCGTGGGAATTGCGAGCAGGGCGAACGCCATATTCGGGCCTACGACGCCGACCAGCCATGCGCCGGCGAAAAGCGCCACGATCGGGCCGACCCGCTGGATTGCCTGTCCGACGCCGACGCGCGTCCCCGCTCGCGCCCTGTATTCCACCGCGTAGGACAGCGTCACGAGCACCAGGACGCCGTAAGTCAGCCCCCACAACACCCGGGCCGCCAGGATCATTGCGGGACCATGTCCGAAACCATAGAGCGCTGTCGATGTCGTCGCCGTCACCGCCGCGACAATGCACATGCGCCTGACGCCGACCCTCTGGGTCAGCCGCGCCAGCACGCCATAGGCGAAAACCCGCACAAAGCGGTTCGCGGACAGCATGACGCCGACCCAGGGCAGCGTCAGTCCGAAATCCTCGGCATAGGCCGGGAGCACGGCATACAGGAGCGCATCGCCCAGCAGCGCCAGGGACATGATCGAGGACGAGCCGACGATGGCGCGCCAGCCGCTGTTGGGTGTTTCTTTCATCGCCGCTCGATCCGAACCCCAGGAATATCGCAATCGTCTGGAAGTTCGAACCCGCGCCGAAGCCGATGCCGCCCCGCCAATGGCGATAGGCATACACCTGTACCGGCCGCGATGCACGGCGGGCAGATTGCCTCAGCGGCTGCGGATGTACGCGATCAGTTGGCGGCGCGAGCGAGCGGGCCTCGCGACTGGACATGCGGCGGCGAAGCGTAATCCTCGCCGTCGGCTCGGCCGTCCCGCCGCCTACTGGTCCGAAACCACGATGTTTCGGCCGTCGGCGGAGACTTCGATGTCCATCTTGGTCTCGCCCATCATGCCGACGAACTCGTAGCCGGTCACTTTCTTGGCGTCGTTGTGGCTGGCCTCGATGAATTCGTGCTTGAAGCCGGGAAGCTTGCGTTCGATCGCTTTCAGAATGGCGCCCGGCACGTCCGCCAGCTTGAACTCGATCTCGATCTCCTCCACCTCGCCGTCGGGGAAGATGTCGATTTCGATCTTGCGGCCGTCGGCGAACGTCCCCTGGATTTCGAAGACGTAGGAGCCGTCTTCCTCGGTCTCCGTGTTGGCGCTGACGAAGTTCACGTCGCCCAAGATCTCGTAGGCCGCGACGATGCCGTCGTCGTCGACGACGCTGTCGTCATCCGCGTTCATGGCGGCGTCGCCGCCGCTGGCCACCTTCAGGTCGACGACGTTGGTCTTCGCGACCTCCATCACCGAGGCCGGCACCGCGCTGAGCTCGACGGGCTTCTCGACCCCGGCCATGGCCGGGCTGGCGAGGGCGGCCGCGAGGCCGAACAGGAGGAAGTAGCCGTTCCGGGGCCGCATGGTCATTTGTCCGTTCCCGTCTTCTTGTCGTCGCCGGAGAACAGGGCGCGGAACTCTTCGCGCAGCACGCTCCAGAACTCCTGCAGATTTGCGGCCTTGTTGTCGATATCGCCCAGGAATTCCTCCAGGCGGTCGATGGCGGCGTGCTGCTCGCGTTCTTCCTCTTCCTTCAACCGCGCTTTTAGCGCGGCCAGGGCTTCTTCCATTTCGCCGATCCGCGCTTCGAGCGCTTCTCTGCGGCTGCTGAACTCGCTCATCTCTTTATCTCCTCGCTCGCTCACCAGCCCATGGCCTGACTGACGCCAATCAGAACAATGGGAACTATGAAGAACACGAGCCCGACATAGCCCGCGACGTAGAGTTTGTTTTTCATGGCCAGGTCGGCCAGGCGCTCCGCCGCCATGATGGGAATGCCCCGCAGGAACGGCAGGCCGAAGATGACGATCACGCCGATGACGTTGTAGGACAGGTGCACCAGCGCGACCTGCAACGCGAAGATCGCGTTCGCGCCGGAAACGGCGGTCGCGGCGAGCAGGGCGGTGATGCAGGTGCCGATATTGGCGCCCAGCGTGAAGGGATAGATCTGCCTGAGCGTGAACACGCCGCTGCCGGCGAGCGGCACGATCAGGCTCGTCGTTGTCGACGAGGACTGCACCAGCACGGTGATCGCCGTGCCGGAGAAGATGCCGGAAAGCGGCCCGCGGCCCACGGCCGTGTGCAGGATTTCCTTGGCCCGGCCGACCATGAGCACCTTCAGCAGCTTGCCGATGAAGGTGATGACCACGAAGATCAGCGCAATGCCGATGACGATGAACGCGATGCCCATGACGACGTCGTTCGCGCCGACGCCGTGGAACAGGTCCTTCAGGCCGTCGACCGGGGGCTTCACCAGCGGCTTGATGAAGTTGAACCCTTTCACCGACATGGAATCGCCGCCCATCATCAGGCCGGAAAGGAACTCCCCGGTCCTTTGCAGGAAGCCGAACATGATTTCCAGCGGCAGGAAGATCACGATGCTGAACAGGTTGAAGAAGTCGTGCACCGTCGCCGCCGAGAAGGCGCGGCGGAACTCCTCGCCCTGACGGACATGCCCCAGGCTGACGATCGTATTGGTGATCGTCGTGCCCATATTGGCGCCCATCACCATGGGGATCGCGACGGAGACCGGCAGGCCGCCGGCGACCAGCCCGACGATGATCGACGTGACGGTGCTGGAGGACTGGATGAGCGCGGTCGCGACCGTGCCGATGATCACGCCGGTCAATGGGTTGCTGGCGAAGGCGAACAGCTCTTTCGCTTGCCCGCCGGCCGCCGCTTTGAAGCCGGTGCCGATCATCGCGACGGCGACCAGCAGCAGGTATACCAATCCAATGACCATCAGCCATTGCGACCAGTTTGAAGAGGCCGAACGGCTCTCCTGATCGGCGGTTATCGTCGTCATCAATCGCTTCTCCCGCGGCGTTGGCGGAGCCGTTGACCGGCGGTCGGGTCGGCCGCATAGGGGTTTGTGCTGGCAGGAAGCCGCCCGCCGCGCCCTCTCGGCGCCGCGGGGCGTCCCCCCAACTTTTGATCGGCGGGACCCTAGATGGCCTCGTTGACCGACAAGTGACGAATTTGTCACAGTCCTATGTCACTGACTGAGCGGTCGCATGTCCTTCCAACGGCTTGAGATTTGGCCTAGGAAACGCGCTTCGAACGCCGTCGTGACGAAAGCGTCCATGCGCCTCGCCCCCCGCTCGCCGCCCTGTTTCGCGACGCTGGCATTGGTCACCGGCCTGCCGGTGCTGTCCCTGAACATCTATCTGCCGTCGCTGCCCAGCATCACGGCGGACCTGCAGGCCGATTACGGGCTCGTCAGCGTCTCGATATCAGGCTTCCTGGCGATGACGGCGATCCTTCAGCTCGTCATCGGGCCGCTGTCGGATCGTTTCGGCCGCCGTCCGGTGCTGATCGCGTGCATCGCGCTGTTCGCCGCCGCCTCGCTAGGTTGCTGTCTGGCGACCGACATCTGGTCGTTTCTCGCCTTTCGCGTCCTGCAGGGGGCGGTCATCGCCGGCGCCACCGTCTCGCGGGCGGTGATCCGCGATTCCAGGCCCGCCCAGGAAGCCGCCAGCCTGATCGGCTATATCGGCATGGCGATGGCCATCGCGCCGATGATCGGCCCCCTGGTCGGCGGCGTCATGGAGGAGGTCTTCGACTGGCGCGCGACCTTCCTCGTCTTGAGCGCCCTGGGCGCCTTGGCCTTCGTCGTCTGCTGGTTCGATCTCGCCGAAACCAACCATGCGCGCTCGGCGACGCTCAGCGCGCAGATCGCCGCATATCCGGAGCTTTTGCGCTCCCGTCGCTTCTGGGGCTATGCGCTCTGCATGGCGTTCTCGCAAGGCGCGTTCTATTCGTTTCTCGCCGGCGCGCCGCTCGCCGCCGCGGCCTTCTTCGAGCTGACGCCGTCCGCGCTCGGCGTGTGCATGGGCTCGACGGCGGCGGGCTTCATCTGCGGCAGCTTCCTGAGCGGCCGGTTCGCCAAGCGCACGGCGCTCACGACCATGATGATCGTCGGGCGCGTCGTCGCCTGCGCCGGCCTCGGGGGCGGGCTGGTTCTGCTGGCGGCCGGCGTCGAACATCCCGTCGCGTTCTTCGGCGCGGCCATGTTCCTTGGCGTCGGCAATGGCGTGACCATGCCGAGCAGCAACGCCGGCGCGCTGTCGGTGCGGCCCCGGTTGATGGGCAGCGCGTCGGGCCTGTCGGGCGCGCTCGGGATCGGCGGCGGCTCCGCCATGATGACGGCGACCGGCGCGCTGATCGACGAGTCCAACGCCGCCCTCGCCGTCCTCGGCATGATGTTCCTGTGCGCCGCCCTCGGCCTCGCCGCCGCTCTCTATGTGCGGCGGGCGGAAGCCGCCGCATCCGCCCGGACGCCGTCCGCCCCATAGGTCATAAGGTTGAAGCGCTCATCGGGGCCGGGCGGCGCGAAGTATCGGGTAAACAGGTCGAACTCCGCTTCGCTCGGCGCGTAGGCATGCTGGCCGGCGGCGTTGCGGGCGCGGAGGCGCGCCTTGCAGACCGCATCGTCCACATCCAGGAAATGCAGAACGTGCGCCGCGCCGGCGTCTTCAAACAGGCTCCGGAGCCAGGCGCGCTGCTTCGGCGTATTCGCCGGAAAGTCCATGACGACGGTCAGTCCGGCCTTCAGCAGCGCGGTCACATGGGGCCCCAAGACGGATTTCAAGCGGGACGTTCGGTCCAGATAGGCATCGAGCGACGTCAGCTCGCCCGGCCAAAGAGCGGCGGTCCATTGATCCTCGGAAAGGAGGATCGCGCCATGCTCCCGCGCCAGCCGCGCGGCGAGCGTCGATTTGCCTGCCGCGATCTTGCCGGCGATCAGGTGCAGAGCGGCTGCGGCCATTCCTGGCGTCCTTCCATTGCGAACGACCGTCCCGGCGCTTCGTCGATGGGCGGCGGCGGTCAATGAGGCGGGCTTCGCTCGCCTAAGGATAGGCGCATTCGGCGAGGGTGACGGCGTCCAGTTCGCGAAGAAAGGCGGACCGGGCGGAGAAGAGCCGCGCCTTCAGCCGGCACTGCGGCGTCAACGCGCACGCGCCGCCGTCGGCGCGAAAGCACTCCACCAGCGCCTGGCCGGACTCGAGCAACCGCACGATTTCTCCGATCGAAATCAGTTCGGGCGCGCGCGCGAGCGAGAGCCCGCCGCCCAGGCCGCGTCGGCTTTCGATGACGCCGGCGGCGGACAGCGCGCCCACCGCCTTCGCCAGGTGATGCCGGGAGATGTTGAACTCGGTCGCGATCTCGTCGGTCGTGAACGTGCGATCCGGCGCGCCGGCCAGCCGCATCAGCACGCGCAATCCAAAATCGGTGAAAGCGGTCAAACGCATTCGTCGGCTCCGTCGTCATTGCCGCAGGGATCATAGGGCGCTAAATTCGTATTTCAAATACGATTACTTGTCGGCGCGTCGTTCAGGAATGCGCCCGCTCCGGCAAGCGCCGTCGAAGGAGCGCATCGCGGCCGGCGGCGAATGCGTGAGAGGAAACGTCGAAACATGAACCCTGGGCCCGACGCCGCCGAAGCAGCGGCATGTATGACCGACGAGCAGCTTTCGAGCCTGGGCCGCGCGCTTATCCGGGACATTCCCGACGCCGTCATTCTGGCGGACCGCGACGGCGCCGTTCGGTACTGGAACGCCGGCGCCGAGCGAATTTTCGGGTACGCCGCGGCGGAGGCCGTCGGACGATCGCTCGATATCATCATCCCGGAACGCCTGCGGGTCCGGCATTGGGAAGGATATCGAGAGATGATGGCGACCGGCCGCTCGAGTCATGGGCCCGGGGAACTGCTGTCCGTCCCGGCATTGACCAAGCACGGAGACGCTCTGTCGGTGCAATTCACGCTTGCGCTCGCGCCCGATGGCGATGGCGTCGTCGCGGTCCTGAGGGACGTCACTGAAACGTTTGCGGAGCTGAAACGCTTGCGCGCCGAAAACCGAGCGCGGCCGGCGTAAGGCGATAGGGTTCGCTGCGGCGGCCGGTCGAACCCTACCACCTGAGCAGCGACGCGCCCCAGGTGAAGCCGCCGCCCATGGCTTCCAGCAGCAGCAGGTCGCCGCGCTTGATGCGGCCGTCGCGGACCGCCTCGTCGAGGGCGAGCGGCACCGATGCGGCGGAGGTGTTGGCGTGGCGGGCGACCGTGGTGACCACGCGCGACTCGTCCATCTTCAGCTTCTTGGCGGCGCCGGAAATGATGCGCTGGTTGGCCTGATGCGGCACCAGCCAGTCTATCGCGTCCGGGCCGAGGCCGTTCGCCTCCAGCGCCTCCAGCACCACGTTGGAGAGATTGACGACGGCGTGCTTGAAGACCTCCCGGCCCTGCATCCGCAGATATCCCACCGTCTGGGTCGAGGAGGGGCCGCCGTCCACATAGAGCATGTCCCGATAGCGGCCGTCGGAATGCAGGTGGGTCGAGAGCACGCCCGCGTCCGTCGTCCCTTCGCCTTCGCCCGCTTTCAGGACTAGCGCGCCGGCCCCGTCGCCGAAAAGCACGCAGGTCGCCCGGTCTTCCCAATCGAGAATGCGGGAGAAGGTTTCGGCGCCGATGACGAGCGCCGTCTCCGCTTGCCCCGCCCTGATGAAGTTGTCCGCGGTCGCCAGCGCGTAGATGAAGCCGGAGCAGACCGCCTGCACGTCGAACGCGGCGCCGCCGGTCATGCCGAGCGCGGCCTGAACGCTGGTCGCGGTGGAAGGGAAGGTCTGGTCCGGCGTCGCCGTCGCCAGCACGATCAGGTCGAGGTCCGCCGCGTCGACGCCGGCGTCGGCCAGCGCCGCGGTCGCCGCCTTCACCGCCAGGTCGGACGTCCGCTCGCCCGGCGCCGCGATATGCCGTTGCTGGATGCCGGTGCGCGCGCGGATCCATTCGTCCGTGGTGTCGACGCGTTCCGCCAGTTCGGCATTGGTCAGAATACGCTCCGGCAGATAGGCGCCGGAGCCAAGTGCGATCGAACGTCGGGCCATTAATTCCGCCAGTTGCTCATAGGGAGGCTGTCCGGTCCTCTAGTCCGCCGGTGTGCAGCCGCTCGAATTCGACGCGCACGTTTTCCAGGAAGCCATGCCGCGCCATGTCGACCGCGACGCCGACGGCGTTGGCGAATCCGACCGCGTCCGAGCCGCCGTGGCTCTTCACCGCGATGCCGTTCAGCCCAAGGAAGACCGCGCCGTTATATTTCCGTGGGTCCAGGTGATCGCGCAGGCGGCGGAGCGCCGGCCGCGCCAGGAGATAGCCGAGGCCCGCCATGGGCGAGGATCGGAACGTGCTGCGCAGGAACTGGCCGAACAGCCGGGCGGCGCCTTCCGCCGTCTTCAGGGCGACATTGCCCGAAAAGCCGTCGGTCACCACCACGTCGACCTTGCCGCCGATGATGTCGTCGCCTTCCACGAAGCCGTGGAAGGAAAGCGGCAGCTGCCCCTCCAGGTCGCGCAGCTTTTGCGCCGCCGCCTTGATGGCGTCGGAGCCCTTGAGCTCTTCCGCGCCGACATTGAGCAGCCCCACCGTCGGCCGCTCCGTCGCCAGGGTCGACCGGGCGAAAAGGGCGCCCAGGATCGCGAACTGGAAGAGGTTGTCCGCGTCGCATTCCAGATTGGCGCCGAGATCGAGCATGACGGTTTCGCCCGTCGACGTCGGCATGATGCTTGCCATGGCCGGCCGATCGACGCCGATGGGCGTGCGCAGCACGAACTTGGAAATGGCCATCAGCGCGCCGGTATTGCCGGCGGAGACGGCGGCGTCGGCTTCGCCGTTCTTAACCGCTTCGAGCGCCTGCCACATGCTGCTGTCCCGGCCGCCGCGTAGCGCCTGGGACGGTTTCGCATCCGCGGAAATCACCGTCGCGGCCTCGCGGAACTCCGCCCGGTCCGCCAGGGTCTTCTCCTTGGCGATCATCTCCCGCACTTCGTCGCCGACGCCGAACAGCAGAAAGCGCGCGTCGGGAAACCGCTCGCGCGCGATCGCCGCGCCGCGCACGACAATCTCGGGCGCTGCGTCGCCGCCCATCGCGTCCAAGGCGATTGTGGGACCCTTCGCTGCCATAACCTGCTCAAGTTTCGGGCGCGGATTCGACGCCAGGCGCCGAATGTAGCGCCAACGGCGCTCGAACGCACATCAATATTGCCGGCATTTGTCGGGACTTTTCACGAATCGCGGTCGCGGGCGGCCAGCAGGCGGTCCAGCCCGGCGAACGGGCGACGCCCGCCGCTTTCCGATTCGCTCTCCTCCGCCGGCGATTCGTCCGCCGCCGTCAGGGCTTCCGGGCTGCGCGGATGCGGGTCCAGTTCCAGCGCCAGATATTGGAGCGCGATCTCGGCGAGGTCGATGCTGTCCTCCTCGAGCAGCGCGACCTCCGCCTCGTCGGGGCCGGCGAGCGCATCTTCGTCGCTGGCGGCGGCCGGATCGGTGGTGAACAGCTCCTCGAAGCTGGCAGTGGTCTCTTCCAGGAACGGCTCCAGCGTCACGACGCAGACGCGCTCCGCCGTCATCGTCGCTTCGCCGCTGGCTTCGTAAATGACGCCTGGGGGCAGCCGGCGAACGGTTCCGGTAAACGAAAGCGCCGTCACGCGGTCGAGGCCGAAGCGTTCGGCGATCGCGGCGCGCTGCGCCTCCGTCGCGACGGCGGAAATCTTCGCGGGCCGGCGCTCGGCCGCTTCCAGGCGGATCGCTGCCTTCAGGTCGGCGGTCATAGGTCGGGCGTCTTTCCCTGGGTCAGATCGGCGTCGGAGAGCGCGCGCCAGCCCGCGCCCAGCGCCTGGACGGCGTCCGCCGCCCGGGTCCGCGCGGCCGGGTCGGCCGGCTGGCCAAGCTTATAGAGATTGCGGTCGAGCGCTTCGCCGATCGCTTCGGGCGCGGCATCGCCGGCGAGCGCCGGGGCGTAGGCGGCCAGGCGGCCATAGAGGCGTTCGGTGAGCGCCTTCACCCGTTTGCCGACGCCAAGGTCGCCGGCGCCGAGATCGCGGAGGCTGGCGTCCATATCGGCGACGAAGGCGTCGCTCAGCCCCTGGCGCAGTTTCGCCGCCTCGCCGTCGGCCTCGCCAAGGCGGTCCCAGGCGGCGGCGAAATGCAGGGAAAGCGCCTCGAACCGGTTCTCCGGCGTATCCTCCAGGCCGAACAGCGCCAGCCGCTCCGGCGCCACCGCCTGCGCCGCGACGGCGCGATAGAGCGTCCATCCGGCGTCGTCCGTCCGGGCGACCCGTTTCGCCCACCATGCTTTCAAGCCGCGCATTGCGCCAACCCCGCCGCTCGACTATCTAGCCTGTCCATGCAAGTGCGCTTTCTCATTCTGGCCCTGGCGGCCGTCCTTATGGCCGGCGGGTGCGCCGACCAGGTATCCACCCACGGCCATGTCCTGCGGACGGCGACCGTTGAGGACGTCCGGCCCGGCGTCGCGACGCAGCAGGATGTGCGGGCGGTTCTCGGATCGCCCACGAGCACGGCCGCGTTCGATCCGAACGTCTGGTACTACATCAGCCAAGTAAAGGTGCGTCAGGCGTTTTTCAAGCCGGATACGGTGCAGCAGCAGGTGCTGGTGCTGCATTTCGACAGCGGCGTGGTCGACCGGATCGGCGTGCTGGACGAGGCGAGCAGCGAGGAAGTCACGCTGGTGGCGCGCGAAACGCCCACCGCCGGCCATAAGCTCACGTTCCTGGAACAGCTTCTGGGCAATGTCGGCCGCTTCACCCGGTCGGAACAGGCGCAATAGCCCCGCCCCTTAGCCGGTTCGCGCTTCCGCCGCCGCCAGCGCCGTTCGCGCCAGCGCGATCTTATCGTCCAGGCTTCGCATGACCGTCTGCGCCAGCTCGACCTTCAGACCGAGCGCGGCGACGTCGTCCGCCGTCGCCGCGTCCCGCTCATCGACGATCATCACATCGAGAAAATCCCGGTAACGGTCCGCGACCGCCGCCGGGGAAGGCGTGAAGCCAAGCTCCCGGAACATCTTCGCCGTCGGCCCCTTGATCGCCTCGCCCGCGACGATGGGGGAAACGGCGACCACGGGCGCCGCCGCGTCCCGGAGCGCCTGCCGCACCCCCGGCGTCGCCAGCACCGGATCGATGGAGATGAAGGGGTTGGAGGGGCAGACGACAATGGCCTCGGCCGCCGCGATCGCCGCCAGCACGCCCGGCGCCGGCGCGGCCGCTTCCGCGCCCTCGAAGCGGAAGCCGGTCACGGTTGGCGCGGCCTGGCGTTCGACGAAATAGCGCTGGAACGGCATGTCGCCGTGCTCGACGGTCTTTACGATCGTCGGAATCGGCCGGTCGCTCATGGGCAGGATGCGGGCGGCGATGCCCAGGCGCTGGCGCACGCGATCCGTCGCCTCGGAAAGCGTCTCGCCCCGCGCGAGCGCTTCCGCCCGCAGCACGTGCATCGCCAGGTCGCGGTCGCCCAGATTGAACCAGGTCTCGCCGCCAAGCCGCCCGAGCGCCTCCATGAAGCCCCAGGTCTCGCCCTCAAGGCCCCAGCCGCGCGCCTCGTCGTTCAGCCTGGCGAGGGTATAGACGAGCGTGTCGATGTCCGGGGAGACGGGCAGCCCGTGATGGGTGAAGTCGTCGCCGGTATTGGCGATCAGCGTCAGATCCTCGGAGCCGATGACGCGGTCGAGGCCGAGCGCCAGCTTGGCGCCGCCGACGCCGCCGGAGAGCGCGGCGATCCTCACCGGAACAGGTCCTCCGAGGCGGGACGCACCAGATCGGCGCCGGTCTGGCTCGCGTTCATAAGATCGAGGCCGCGCACCACCGCCACGGGCGTGCCTTCCGCCGCTTCGCCGATCAGCAGGTTCGCCGCCGCCGCGATTTCGTCGCCGATCCCGACGATCGATACCTTGAGTTCCCGTCCCTGCCGGTCGAGCTCGCCCCGGATGTCCGCGACCGTGCGCACCCCGGCGGCGCCGAGCGCGAGGCCGACCGTGCCGACGCGCCAGGCGCGGCCCACGCTGTCCGCGACGATCACGCCGAGCGGCCCGCCATAGCGGGCTTCCAGGCCCGCGCGCAGCCGCTCCGCCGACGCATCCGGGTCCACGGGCAGCATCAGCACGCGTTCGCCCTCCCGGCCTTCGATGTTGGACTGGTCGGCCCCGGCGTTCGCCATCACCCAGCCGCGTTTGTGTTCGACCACCAGCAGGTTGGGCCGCCAGCGCAGCACGCTGGCGGATTCCCGCAAGATCGCTTCCACCAGGCGCGGGTCCTTGCCGGTTTTCTCCGCCCAGGCGCGGGCTTCGTCGCCGGGCTCCATATCGGCCAGTTCGATGTAGCGGTCCTCGGCCTTGGAGACGATCTTCTGAGCCGCAACGACCACGTCGCCCGGCTGCAATGTCTCTCCGGCGGCGTCCAGGGCGGCGGCGATCAGGGCGGCGAGATCGTCCCCCGCGCGCACTTCCGGCAGACCGGCGAGCGTGAAAGCGTGCATGGATCGTGCATAGGCCATGTCGGGGCGGCTCCAGGCGGAAACGGGCGGCGGGTCGTCGATGCGTCTTCGGGCGGCGGCGGGGCGCCGCGCCAGGGGGTCAGACGACGTTGGCCAGCGCCGAGCCGCCATCCCAGATCATCGTCAAGGCGACATAGACGATCAAGAGCAATCCCACATAGGCGATCCAGCGATGACGGTCGAGCAATCGGGCGATCCAGGTCGCCGCCAGGCCCATCAGCGCGATGGAGAGGAACAGCCCGAACGCCATGATATAGGGGTGCTCGTGGGCCGCGCCGGCCACGGCCAGCACGTTGTCGAGCGACATGGTGAGATCGGCCAGGAGAATCTGCACGACGGCCTGGCGGAGGGTCTTCTGCTGACCGGGCGCCGCCGCCGCTTCGCCGCCGTCTTCCTCGCCGTCGACGATCACGGCGCCCGCATGTTCGGCCGCGCTCTCGCGGATTTCGCGCCAGAGCTTCCAGGCGACCCAGAGCAGCAGCACGCCGCCGGCGGCCATAAGGCCGACCACGGTCATCAGTTGGGCCGTGACCAGCGCGAACCCGACGCGCATCAGCATGGCGGCGATGATGCCGATGCAGATCGCCCGCGCTCGAAGTTCCTTCGGCAGGCCCGCGGCCGCCATCCCGACCACGATCGCGTTGTCGCCGGCGAGAACAATATCGATGCCGATCACCTGCGCGAGAGCGGAGGCCTGGCTCATCAGATCGGCGTCGAACATCTACAACCTTTTCCGGCACTTCCGGCGCCGGCGGACGGCGAATCGAAATTTAAGACATTACATGTGGTTCATTCTAAGCCGGTTTTGAAGACGGCGCGGCCGTTTGGCGCGAATTTATGCCCAAAATTGCATCACGTTCCGCGCTTGCGGCGCGCTTGGCCGCCCGCCAGACTCATCGGAACGGACATGGGCGCGGAGCGGACCGATGGCGACCCTGCTGGCGAAGAACGCCGACATTCTGGCGACGATGGATGCGGATCGCCGCGAAATACCGGGCGGCGGCCTGTTCGCCCGCGACGGCGTCATCGAGGCCGTCGGGCCGTCCGAGGCCCTGCCGGAGACGGCGGACGAGGTGATCGACCTGTCTGGCGCTATCGTGCTGCCGGGCCTGATCAACACCCACCACCATTTCTACCAGAACCTCACCCGCGCCGTTCCCGCCGGCCAGGATGCAAGGTTGTTCGGCTGGCTGACGGCGCTCTACCCGATCTGGGCGCGCATGGGGCCGGACGAAATCCGCCTGTCCGCCTCGGTCGCGCTGGCGGAAATGGCGCTGACCGGCTGCACCTGTTCGTCGGACCATCTCTACCTCTTTCCGAACGGCGCGCGCCTGGACGACGAGATCGACGCGGCGCTCGAAATCGGCGTGCGTCTGCACGCGACGCGGGGCGCCATGAGCATCGGCGAAAGCGCGGGCGGCCTGCCGCCGGACAGTCTGGTCGAGCCGGAAGAGGACATCTTGAAAGACTGCCTCCGCGTCATCCAGGCGTTCCACGATCCGAAGCCCGGCGCGATGATCCGGGTGGCCGCCGCGCCATGCTCGCCCTTCTCGGTCAGCCGGGACCTGATGCGCGAGGCGGCGGCGCTCGCTCGTGACCAGGGCGTGATGCTGCACACGCATCTGGCCGAGAACGACGAGGACGTCGCCTATTCACTCGAGACCTTCGGCTGCCGCCCCGGCGACTATGCCGCCGACGTCGGCTGGGTCGGCCCGGACGTGTGGCACGCCCATTGCGTCAAGCTGGACCGGCGGGAGATCGATCTGTTCGCCGCCGCCGGCGCCAGCGTGGCCCATTGCCCCTGCTCGAACATGCGGCTCGGCAGCGGCATCGCGCCCGTCAACGCCATGCGCGCGGCAGGCCTGAACGTCGCGCTCGGCGTCGACGGTTCGGCCTCGAACGATTCCGGCCATCTGTTGAACGAGGCGCGGCAGGCCATGCTGTTGCAGCGCGTCGCTCACGGCGGGGACGCCATGAGCGCGCGAACGGCGCTCGAGCTGGCCACGCTCGGCGGCGCCAAGGCGCTCGGCCGGGACGATCTGGGTTCGCTCGCCATTGGCAAACGCGCGGATTTCGCGGTCTACGACGCCGGCGCGCCGGCGCTCTCCGGCGCTTGGGACAAGCTGGCCGGCCTTGTGCTGGCGGGGCCGTTGCAGGCGCTGCACACCGTCGTCGAGGGACGGTTCGTCGTGCGCGACGGCCGCGTCGTCACGATTGACCTGGAAAAGACGCTCGCCGCGCACGACCGGCTGGCGCGGGCGCTCGCGCTCGGCGACTAGGCGGTAGGCGCGAGCGGCGCGGCAGGACCCGTCAAACGGGTTCGCGACCGTCCCGCATCGCCTGCTGGCGGTCCACATGGGGACCCTTGCCGGGCATGACGATCTGGGTCTGGCTGATCACCGCCAGCTTCTTGCCGTCCTCGTTCGTCACGACCGTCTGCCAGACCTGGGTCGAGCGGCCGACATGCACCGGCGTCGCCTCGCCGATCAGCTTGCCGGGGCGGGAGCCGCGCAGGAAGTTCGTTTTGGATTCGAGCGTCGAGGTGGCGCAGCCGTCCGGCAGGTTCATGATCGCGCCGCGCGCGCCGAGCGTGTCGGCGAAGGCCATGTAGACGCCGCCATGCACGGCGTCGGCCCCATTCGTGTGTTCGTCCCGCGCCGTCATTTCGGCCAGGATGCGCGTTTTCGAAACCTCGACGAACGTAATGCCGAGCGCCTCGATAAAATTGGCGTAGCTCAAAGGGCGTTTCCTAGGGTTCAGGCGGTCTTGGCTGGCTCAGGGTCATTGGCCGCGTCCGGCGCGGGCAGCAGCTCGGCCTCGACCACTTCCGTGGGGTCGGGCGTCTCTTCGGGCCCTTCCAGCAGCGCTGTCGGATCGACCGGATTCGGCAATTCGGAGAGGGGCACGAAGTTCGGGCGGCGCCAGGTCATGGAATCGAACGCGCCGGCGGGGCTGATCGCGGACCAGCGGGTCGCGACGGCGCCCGTTTCCGCGCAGACCCAGACCGGGTCCGGCGCGGCGACGGACGCGCGGGCCATCCAGTCCCGGGCGACCGAGCGGTCGCCGCCGGAAGCGAGCTCGATATCCGCCATCAGGCGGCAGACGCGGGCGTCGGGCTCGACTTCGGACAGCGGTAGAAGCTGCGTCTTCGCTTCCTCGAAATCGTTCATGCGCACGGCTTCCCGCGCGAGCATGATCCGGCTCTCCGGATCGCCCGGATTGTTCGCCGCAAGCTCCTTGAAGCGCTGATACTGCTTCTTCGGTTCGTAGATTTCCGTCACGCGCTCATAGACGGAGACGAGGTCCGGGTGCGGCGAGGAACGCCAGATTTCCGTGATCACCTTGTCGGCGCGCCGGATGCGGCCGAACTGGCTTTCCATGTCCGCATACTGGATCGCGGCAGGCAGGAAAGACCCGTGCGCCTTGTAGGCTTCCCGGGCCAGGTCCAACGCCTTGTCGCCGTCCCCTGAGGCGGCGCGCTCCCGGCTCGCCTCCACGTCGACGACCGCGCGCCAGTGCTTGATCTGATCCGGCTCCGCCAGTTTCTTGCGTTCGAGCTGCCCCAGCGTCTCGCGCGCCGCCTCCCAGCGGCTGGAAAGCGCCTGGACCCTGAACAGCGCGTCGACGACCCAGGGCGTGCCGGGCCGGGCGGTATTGGCGTCTTCGAGAATGGCGAGGGCGCGGCCCATGTCTTTCTGTTTGCGCGCCTGGTTGTAGAGGCCCTGCAGGCCGAGGAAGCGGGTTTCCTCTGTTTCGGTCATCGCCTCGAACTCGGCTGTCGCCGCGACCTCGTCGCCGTTGGTCTGGGCGATCTGGGCGGAGAGCATGCGGCTGAGCGGCTGGCCTTCCGGCAGGCGGGCCTCGGCGCGAATCTGTTGGCGCGCGGCTTCGCGCGTGTCGCCGGTCGCAAGCGCGATCATGCCGCGCGACAGCGCCTTGTAGCCTTCCTCGCGGCGCTTTTGAGCCATGCCGCGCAGCAGGGCGGCCGGCTTCCGCCAGAACAGCGCCAGGATGTTCCAGAGCAACAGCACGATCACGACCAGCACGGTCGCCGCCACCGCCGCCTCGAAAGGCGCATAGGGGCCGAAAATGCGGTCGCCCCATGTCAGCGTCACCGGCGCGTGCACGCCGCTCAGGATATAGACGCCCCAGATCGCGACGGCGGCGATGGCGAAGAAGATGATTGCGCGCAGCATGATTCAGGCCCCATCGGCGGCCGCGATGGCGGCCTGTTCCACAGCGTCGATATCGGTCTTGGCGGCGACGGCGGCCTTGGCGCCGGCCAGCCAGCCCTCGAAGCGGGCGGCGTCCTCGCCGCTCAACGTCTCCACTTCGGCGATGGCCTTGGCGACGTCGCCGTCCAGCAGCGCCGCCTCCGCCCGCGCCGCGACGGCGGCGGGCTCGTCGCCCGCCACGTCCGCGCCGACCCGGCGCACCTTGAGCCGGTCGACCACGCCGCCGACCGCCCGGTCCAGCCAGCTCTCGCCGGAACTCAGCCGGTCTTTCAGCTTGTCCTGGCCGATGCTGACCGAGAGCTTCTGCATGTCCGCGAGCAGGGCGTCGTCGGTCGGCAGGCCGGCGTCGGCGAATTCGGTCCAAGCGGCGCCCTTCAGGGCCATGGCGTCGGGGGAGGCCGCCTGGGCGCGTTGCAGCAGCGTGCCGAACGGTTTGCCCGACGCGACGCCGACCTTCAGGTCGTTCAGAGTCAGGATGGCGGCGGCGAGCGCCCGGCCGCTCGCCCGTTCCGCGCGCTTCTCGAGCGCGGCGACGCGATCCTTCACGTCCGATAGGTCGGCGAGCCCGCCGTCGACGTTCGCCTTCAGCGCGGCCAGGGAGGAATTGATGCTGGCGATCGCCTGGGCCGCATTGGCTATCGCCTGCTTGGTCGCGTCGTCGACGACCGGGGCGCCCGCCGTGGGCGGCGACGCTGAAGCCGCGGCGATCGCGGCTTCGAGCTCCGCGCGCATCGTGGCCGCGGCCGCTTCCATACGGCCGATATCGCTTTCGAGCCGCGCGATGGCGGGATCTTGCGGCGGCGCCTCGGGCGCTTTCGCCGCCAATTCGGCGATGGCGGCCGCATTCGCCGTCGCCTGCTCGGCGGCTTTGGCGCCGGCGCTGCGGGCGGCCGCGATTTCAGGCGCGTCGCCGATGGCGAGGCGGGCCCGCAGCCCGGCCGGGTCGGCCATCAGAACATAGAGCACATAAAGAACCGCCAGCGTCAGCAAGCCTAGCCAAACATAGGCGACGACGCCCACGCCGGACTTGGACTCCTGGGGCGCTGCGTCTGCCGGATCGGCCGAAGACGCCGCCGCGCCGACGGCGGCGCCCGCCGCCGCTCCGGCCATGGCGGCGGCTGCCGTCTCGATTTCGGGGCCGTTCTCGGGTTCGGCGAGGGCGTCCTCGGTCTCGGCGTCCTCGGTCTCGGCGTCTTCCGACTCCGCGTCTTCCGTCGGCTCGTCGCTTGGTTCGTCGTCGGGTTCCGCCGGCGCCTCCTCCCACTCGGCTTCGATGGGGGCGGCCCGCTCCGGCGCCGCGTCTGCGTCCGGTTCGACGGGATCGTCGATGGCCTCGGCGTCTGGCTCTTTGGGCTTGTCGTTCATGTGGCCTGTCCGGTTCCGTTCCCCAACGTCGCGCCGAACGCCGACGCACTCAATACGGTCAGCAGCGCCGTCGCCGTCGGCCGTTCCGCCGTCAGCAGGCGCCGCCACTTCAGGTCCGCGAGCGGCCTCGCGACGTTCTGGCTGAGCGCGACCGCCGTCACGCAATCCAATCCGCCGCTCAGCCCCGCAACCTCGCACAACCTAACAAAAGTCCGCGCCGTCTGCGGCGAAAAAAACGCCGCATAGTCGATTTCCCCGTCGGCGAGGGCCTGTCGCGCCGGAGGCGATATCTCCGACGCTTCAACGGCGTCATATAGAACCGCGAGGCGGGCGTCGAATCCGGCTCGGCCGAGCATGCCCGCAAGATCGCCGGCCCGGCGCGCGCCGGCGGCGTGGATGATCGGACCGGCTGTCGGATCGAGGCCAGCGATCGCCAGGGCCGCCAGGGCATGCACGTCGCCGTCGGCGCTTTCGACCGATGCGAAGCCCGCTGATTTGGCCGCTGCGGCGGCCGCGTTTCCGACCGCGAGGATGCGCGTATCCGAACGGGCGCCGGCGGCGGCCAGGAACGGCGCCGCCGCGGCGCTGGTGACGAGAATGGCCTGGGCGTCGTCGAACGACCCCGGCGCCAGGGCGCGCGGCGCGATCCGGAGCATCGGCGAGAGGACCACGTCGAAGCCGGCGGCCTCGGCGCTGCTGGCGAAGCGGGCGGCGGCATCGGCGGGTCGGGTCAGCAGCAGGCGGGGGCGGTCGGAAATGGCGGCGCCTCCCGCCCGTCAGGCGAACAGGTCGGCGTCGCCGCGCCGGCGCAATTCCGCGCCGGCGTCTTGGCCGATCCGCTCGGCGTCGTCGGCCGCGCCCTGGCGCTCCGTCCGCCAGGTCCGGGCGCCGTCCTCGCTGGCGAGCAGCCCTTGCAGGCGGACGCCGCCGGCGCCGTCCAGTTCGGCATAGGCGCCGATCGGCGTGCGGCAGGAGCCGTCGAGCGCGCCCAGCAGCGCCCGTTCCGCCGCGACCGTCGTCGCGGTCGGCCCGTGGCCGATGGCGGAGAGCATGGCGACGAGGCCTTCGTTCGCGGCGAGCGCCTCCACGCCGACGGCGCCCTGGGCGGCGGCCGGCAGCATGACGTCGGGCGCCAGCGCTTCGGTGATGACGTCCGTCATCTCCAGCCGGTCGAGCCCGGCCTTGGCGAGCAGGGTCGCCTCCGCCTCGCCGTCCTTCAGCTTGCGCAGCCGGGTGCCGACATTGCCGCGGAAGGGCGCCACCTCCAGGTCCGGCCGGCGCGCCATGATCTGGGCCTTCCGGCGGAGCGAGGCAGTGCCGACGCGGGCGCCCGCCGGCAGATCGTCCAGGCCAGCGCCGGACGCCGAGATGAAGGCGTCGCGCGGGTCCGCCCGTTCCAGCACGGCCGCGATGACGAACCCGTCCGGCAGCACGGTCTCGACGTCTTTCATGGAATGGACGGCGATATCGATGCAGCCCTCGGCCATCGCCTCCTCGATCTCCTTGGCGAACAGGCCCTTGCCGCCGATCTCGGAAAGCAGCCGATCCTGCACCCGGTCGCCGGTGGTGCGTATCTCCACGATCTCGATCGCGCCGGGCCGCGCGAGCGCCGGATAGGCCGCGGCCAGCGCCGCCGCGACATGGTTGGCTTGCCATAAGGCGAGCGGGCTGCCGCGCGTGCCGACACGGAGGGGCGATTGAGGGTCGAAGTCGATGCTGGCGTCTGTCATGGTCCGTCTTCCATAGCCGCCGCCGGGCTCTTGCGCCAGGGCGCGCGCTCGCGGCACCCTGCTATGCCCTGTTTGGAAAGAATGGCGAGATGGAAGGCGTTTAATCGATGACGGATCGGATTTTCGAGGGATTGCGGGTCATAGATTGCGCCAGTTTCATCGCGGCGCCGGTGGCGGCGACGATCCTGGGCGATTTCGGCGCCGACGTAATCAAGATCGAAGCGCCCGGCGGCGACCCCTATCGCTCCCTCTATCAGGGGCCGGGCATGCCGGAAGCCGATTTCGACTATGCCTGGTTCGCCGACAATCACTCCAAGCGCGGCGTATGCCTGGACCTGAAGCAGGACGCGGCCCAGGAGGCGCTGCATCGGCTGATCGCCAAGGCGGACGTGTTCATCACCAATTTTCCCCGCCCCGTGCGCGAGAAGCTGAAGCTGACCTATGAGGACCTGGCGCCCGCCAATCCGAAGCTGATCTACGCCTCGCTCACCGCCTATGGCGAGGAGGGGCCGGAATCCGCCCGCACCGGCTTCGATTCGACCGCGCTCTGGGCGCGTTCCGGCCTGATGGACATGATCAAGTCCGCGCCGGACCAGTCCCCGGCCCGCTCCGCGCCCGGCATGGGCGACCACCCGACCGGCACGGCGCTGTTCGCCAGCATCGCCATGGCGCTCTACAAGCGCGCGATGACGGGCGAAGGCTCCTATGTCTCCACCTCCCTTGTCGCCAACGGCGCATGGTGGAACGCCTTCTATATCCAGGCGGCGCTCGCCGGGCTCGACGCGCCGGTCCGCCCCCACCGGGACGACTGGTTCAACGCCCTCTCCAACCACTATCTCTGCAAGGACGGCCGCTGGTTCATCCTTTCGCTGGTGAACGAGGCGCGCCAGATCGACAATTTCCTGAATGCGATCGAGCGGGAGGATCTGGTCGAGGACCCACGCTTCGCCACCCAGGCGGCGCGGCGGGAAAACGCCCACGCGCTGATCAAGATCCTGGACGCCGTCTTCCAGGAGCGCGACTGGGAGGACTGGCGCGCGCGATTGGACGCCCATGGCATCACCTTCGGCGCGATCCGCAAGATCGAGGACATTCCCGGCGACCGCACCTTCATGGACGCGGGCGCCATCGTGCCCACGGCCCAAGGCGCGCCGGCGGACCGCACCATCAAGGGGCCGGTCTTCATGCGCGGCCAGGAGAAGACGCCCGCCCGTCCAGCGCCCGATCTCGGCGAGCATAATGACGAGGTTATGGCGGAGATCGGCTATTCCGCCGAAGAGATCGCGGCCATGCGCGCCGCCGGCGTGCTGCAATGAGCCATGCGCGGTCTCGGCGCGCAGCAATGAGAAGGTAGACGACCATGGACGAAGACAAGCTCCGCGAAGCGCTGGAGACGGTGTTCGCGGCCGATTCCGAACTCTACCAGAACCGGGGCTTCCAACGCCGCATCGGCTATGGCTCGCGCCCGGCCCTGGTGAACATCGATCTCGCGAACGCCTGGACGCGGCCCGGCAATCCGTTCACCTGCGTCAACTGCGACGAGATCATCGACAACGTGAACCGGCTCTTGAAGCCGGCGCGGGCGCTCAGGATCCCGATCGTCTTCACGACCACCGCCTATGCGGTGACCGACGGCCCCAATTCGGACATGGGCATGTGGGGCCGGAAGATCCCGGCGGAGGTTCTGAAAGTCGGCTCGGAAGCGGTCGAGATCGACAGCCGCCTGGCGCCCCGGCCGGACGAGCACGTCATCGTCAAGAAGCGGGCGAGCGCCTTCCACGGCACCATGCTCGCGGGCCTGTTGCGCGCGGCCGACGTGGATACGGTGATCGTCACCGGCACGACCGCCAGCGCCTGCGTGCGCAATACCGTGGAGGACGCCATCGCGGAAGGCTTCCGCCCGATCGTGCCGCGCGAGACCATCGGCGACCGCATCGCCGGCGCCATCGAATGGAACCTTTTCGACATTGACGCGAAATTCGGCGACGTCGAGCCCGTGGAGAATGTCGTCAACTATTTGGAAAGATTGAACGGCGCGCCCCGTTGAGACGTCGCGCAATTTGGGATTTCGCCGCCGCGCGCCCGGGCGACCAGCGTCATTTTTCGCGCGATTGAGCGGCGTATCGGAAAATAATAATTTTTCAACGATGTGAGTGTATGACAGTCATGTTGGCTGGTCGCACGGCTTCGGCGCACGCTGGACCGGCGGCTTGAACGGCGCCTCGAAACGGGGAGGTTGAAATGTTCATTGGCGAAGTCATAAGCGCGGATACGTCGGACATTTTCGAAAAATGCGGCGACGGCACCTTCAGCTATCAATGGCAGCGGGATGGGGTCGATATCCCGGGCGCGGACAGCTCGAACTACCGCTTGGTCGAGGCTGACGTCGACCGCGCGATCCGCGTCGTCACCACCTATGTCGATCTCGAAGGCACGATCGAAACCTTCGTCAGCGGCGCGGCCTATCCCGCCGCAGCGCCAGAGCCTGCGCCCGAACCGGCAGCGCCGGCGCCGACGGCGGCAGCCGCCGCGCCGAAGGCGCCCGGCCGGAAGCGCTATCTGCCGAAGACCTTCACGATCACGCCGGATCAGATCGCGGCGTTGGAGGCCCGCGCGCGCGAGGCCTATCTGGCGGGGCAGGTCAAACGTCCGGACGTTTCGCTGATCGTGCGCCAGCTTCTGGACGACGCGCTCGGCACCAAGGCGGCCTGAGCGCCGCCGCCGGCCTCAGGCCGGTTTCAGCGCCACGATAAATACGGCCTTGCGCGGCCCCGGCCGCCAATCGTGGTCGATCTCCAGGCCGGCCGCGCGGATGCTCGCCCGCAAGTCTTCGCGGGAAAAGAACGTCACCGCCGGCAGGAGGCCGAGCCGCCGGCCAATCCAGGCGATGGGCCGCAGCCAGTTCATGCCGTCGGCGAGGCAGGCGGTGCTCGTCACGAACACGCCGCCCGGCTTCAGAATACGAAAGGCGTCCCGGATGACGGCGTCCCGGTCCTCGACCAGATGCAGGATGCTGTAGGCCATCACGACGTCGCAGTCGGCGGCCAGCGCGGAGAGATCGCGCGCCGACGCCTGCGTGAACTCTACGTTCTCGACGCCCGCCTGGGCCGCGCGCTCCCGGGCGATCTCCAGCATCTTCGCCGATATGTCGAGCGCGAGAATGCGCTTCAGATGCGGCGCGTGCTCGATCGCGGTCGAGCCGGTGCCGCAGCCGATCTCCACCGCTGCCATGTCCGGGCGGAAATAGCCTTGGGCGACTTTCAGCTTCTGGCGATAGGAGGCCTCGTCCCCGATCGGCTGCCGGGCGTAGCGTCTGGCGATCCAGTCCCAGAACCGGGCCGCGGGGTCTGGCTTTGGGGTCATTATTCGGTCTCGGGCCGCGCTAGACGTTGAAGCGGAACAGCATCACGTCGCCGTCCTTCACCAGATAGTTCCGGCCTTCCTGCCGCATCTTGCCCGCTTCCTTGGCCGCGGTTTCGCCGCCGAGGCTCACATAGTCGTCGAAGGCGATGGTTTCGGCCGCGATGAAGCCGCGCTCGAAGTCCGTGTGGATTTCGCCGGCGGCCTCCGGCGCGGCGGCGCCGGCGCGCACGGTCCAGGCGCGGGCTTCCTTCGGGCCGGCGGTGAAGAAGGTCAGCAGCCCCAGAAGCTTGTAGCCTTCGCGGATCACGCGGTTCAGCCCCGGTTCTTCCAGCCCGATCGTCTCCAGAAACTCGCGCTTCTCTTCCTCGGAGCCAAGCTGCGCGATCTCCGCTTCGATCGCGGCCGAAACGACCACATGGCCCGCGCCTTCTGCGATCGCCTTCGCCTTCACGGCGTCGGAAAGGGCGTTGCCTTCCGCCGCCGATTCCTCGTCCACATTGCACACATACATGACGGGCTTGTAGGTGAGGAGTTGCAGGCCCTTGGCGACCTTCGCGCGCTCCTTGTCGAACTCGACCGTGCGGGCGGGCCGGCCGTCCTTCAGGGCCTCCACGAGGGGCGCCATGACGTCGGCCAGCGCCTTCGCCTCCTTGTCGCCGGTCTGGCCGCGCTTGCGCGCCTGCTCGAAACGGCGCTCCAGGCTGTCCAGGTCGGCGAGCATCAGCTCGGTTTCGACGGTCTCCGCGTCCCGGATCGGATCGACGGAGCCTTCCACATGGGTGATGTCGCCATCGTCGAAGCAGCGCAGCACATGGGCGATGGCGTCGACTTCCCGGATATTGCCCAGGAACTGATTGCCGAGACCCTCGCCCCGGCTGGCGCCCCGCACCAGGCCGGCGATATCCACGAACTCGAGCTGCGTCGGCACGATCTTGGCGGACTTGGCGGCTTTGGCCAGGTTGTCGAGGCGCGCATCCGGCACGGCGACGCGGCCGACATTCGGCTCGATCGTGCAGAACGGATAATTGGCGCTTTCCGCCGCCGCCGTGGCCGTCAAGGCATTGAAAAGCGTAGACTTGCCGACGTTCGGCAGCCCGACGATGCCGCAATTGAAACCCATGTCTCGATACCCTTGGGAATGTAAAAGCGGCCGCCTGTCAGCCCCAAAGCTCTAAAGGCGGCGGCGCGACCGAGGAGCCCGTATAGCAAAGACCGGGCGCGCGGTCTCGGTCCAACAGCAACGGGCCGTCCAGATCGACGAAGCGGGCGCCGCCCGCGACCAGCATCGCCGGCGCCATGGCGAGCGACGTCCCGAGCATGCAGCCGACCATCACGTCCATGCCGGCGGCCCGGATCGCCGCCTGGAACTTCAGCGCTTCGGTGAGGCCGCCCGTCTTGTCGAGCTTGATGTTCACCACGTCGTACCGCCCCTTGAGCTTGGGAAGGTCGGCGGAGCTATGGGCCGATTCGTCGGCGCAGAGCGGCACCGGGTGCGGCAGGTCGGCCAATGCGGCGTCGTCGCTCGCCGGCAGGGGTTGCTCGATCATGGCGACGCCGAGCTCCGCCAGCTTGGCGGAAAACGGCTCCACCTGATCCGGCGTCCAGCCTTCGTTCGCGTCCACGATCAAGACGGCGTCCGGCGCGTTGGCGCGAATGGCGGCGACCCGTTCCAGGTCGCCTTCGCCCGCCAGCTTGATCTTGAGCAGCGGCCGGTCCTTGGCGGCGGCCGCGGCGGCGCCCATGGCCGCCGGCTCGTCCAGGCTGAGCGTATAGGCCGTCACCACGCCCTCGGGCGCGGGCTGGCCGGCCAGGTCCCAGGCCCGCTTGCCGGCCTGTTTCGCCTCCAGGTCCCAGAGCGCGCAATCGACGGCGTTCCGCGCCGCGCCCGCCGGCAGGAGCGCTTGCAGGTCCGTCCGACCGGCGCCGTCGGCGATGGCCCCGGCGACGCTGTCTATCTCTGCGCGGACGCTTTCGATCGTCTCGTCATAGCGCGCATAGGGCATGCATTCGCCCTGGCCCTGGACCGATCCCTCCCGGATCGTCGCGACCACGGGCAGGCTTTCGGTGCGCGCGCCCCGGCTGATGCGGAATACGCCCCGGATCGGCCAGACCTGCGCTTCGTGCTCGAGGCGGCGGGTCAAGGCTTCAACATCTCATCGACGATGCCGCCCGGTCCCTGGCGGATCGGGTCGACGGCGGGCAGGCCGAAGCGGTCCTCGATCTCCTTCAACAGCCGGTCGCCGTCTTCGGCGGAAACCTGGGAGGTGTTCACCGAAACGCCGACGAACCGCACCGCCGGATTGGTGAGGCGCGCGTTGGCGAGATAGGGCTCGAACGCGTCTTCCAGCTTCGGAATCGGCATGTGCGGCAGCCCGCGCATGTGCGTGCGCGTCGGCTCGTGGCAAAGGATCAGCGCATCAGGCTGGGAGCCGTGCAGAAGGCCGAGCGTGACGCCGGCATAGGCCGCGTGAAAGAGCGAGCCCTGGCCTTCCACCACGTCCCAATGGTCCGCGTCGTTGTCGGGCGACAGCCATTCCGCCGCGCCGGCGATGAAATCGGAGACGATGGCGTCGATGGCGATGCCTCGTTCCGCGATCAGCACGCCGGTCTGTCCGGTGGCGCGGAAGTCGCTTTTGACGCCGCGCGCCTCCAACTCCCGGGCGACGGCGAGCGCGGTGTACTTCTTGCCGATGGAGCAGTCCATGCCGACGGTGAGCGCCCGCTTGCCCGTGCGCTTGATGCCCTTGCCCGTGCCGAACTCCCGCGTCGGATGGCGCAGGTCGTGCAGTTGCGCGCCGTGCTTCTCCGCCGCCGCCTTGATCGCCGGGAAGGACGAAAGCCTGGAATGCAGGCCGGACGCGACGTCCATGCCGGCCTCGATGCCCTCGACGACCGTCTGAATCCAATGGTCCGGCAGAAAGCCGCCCTGGTTGACGACGCCGACCACCAGGGTCGCGCCGCCCTTGGCCGCCGCTTCTGCGACGGACATGTCGGGCAGGCCGCAATCGGCGTTGCACCCGGGCAGGCGCACCTGGCCGAGGCACCAGTCGGGCCGCCAGTCGGCGACGCCGTCCGCGGTTTTCGCGGCGAGCTGGTCCGCGACGTCGCCCAGGAAAAGGACGTAGGGCTTTTTGAGTTCCATGGAGCGTCGCCTTAGCGCTTGGGCTGCAGATCTTCGACCAGCCGGGCGAGCACGCTCGCGCCGATCGGCAGAACCTTGTCGTTGAAGTCGTATTGCGGGTGGTGGACGTTCGCCTCCGACGCGCCGCCGCCCTGGCCGAGCCAGAGATAGCAACCGGGCTTCTGGTTCAGCATGAAGGCGAAATCCTCCGCGCCCATGGTGGGCTCCACATCGTCCCGGACATTGTCTGCGCCGACGATGCTGGCGGCGACGCCGGCTGCAAGATCGGTCTGCCGGTCGTGGTTCACGGTCGCGGGATAGCCGCGCCGGTAATTGACCGCGGCGGACCCGCCCATGCCTTTCGCCACGCCTTCCGCGATGGCGGCCATGCCGGCTTCGATCCGGTCCTGCACCTTGCCGTCGAAGGTGCGCACCGTGCCGGAGAGCACCGCTTCGTCGGGAATGACGTTATAGGCGGCGCCCGCGTGGAACATGGTGATGCTGATGACGGCGGTGCTCATGGGGTCGTTGGTGCGGCTGACCAGGCTTTGCAGCGCGGTCACGATCTGGCTGCCGATCACCACCGGGTCGACGCCATGGTGTGGCATGGCGCCATGGGCGCCCTTGCCGGTCACCGTGATGTCGAACTTGTCGGCCGCCGCCATGATCGGTCCCTTGACCGCCGCGATGGTGCCGGCCGGCATCTGCGGCCAATTGTGCAGGCCGTAGACCTGATCGCAGGGAAAGTCCTCGAACAGGCCGTCGTCGATCATCGCCTGGGCGCCGGCGAAGCCTTCTTCGGCCGGCTGGAAGATCACGTTGACCGTGCCGGCGAAATTTCTGGTTTCGGCCAGATACTTAGCCGCCCCGAGCAGCATGGTGGTGTGCCCGTCATGGCCGCAGGCGTGCATGACGCCGTTGTTCTGGGATTTCCAGGGCGTGTCGTTCGCCTCGACGATCGGCAGCGCGTCCATGTCGGCGCGCAGGCCGATGGACGGGCCCTCGCCGGTTCCCCGGATGACGCCGACGACGCCGGTCTTGCCGAGGCCGCGCTTAACCTCGATCCCCCAGGACTCCAGCTTTTCCGCCACGATTCCGGCGGTGCGGGTCTCCTCATAGGCGAGTTCGGGGTGCATGTGGAAATCCCGCCGCCAGGCGGTCATTTCCTCTTCCAGGGCGGCGATGGAATTGATGACGGGCATGTTGAGCGGCGCTCCTCGGCTCCGGGCGTTTCATGCTAGATAATCTAGCCCGAATCCGGACGCGAGACCATGGACGGCGCGAGCCCAGACCCGAAAACCATCGCCAAGGCGACGCCGATGATGGCGCAGTATCTCGCGATCCGCGACGCGCATCCGGGATATCTGCTGTTCTATCGCATGGGCGACTTCTATGAGCTGTTTTTCGAGGACGCGGTGAAGGCGGCCGAAACGCTCGACATCACGCTCACCCAACGCGGCCAGCATGGCGGCGATCCCATCCCCATGGCGGGCGTTCCGGTCAAGAGCCACGAGGCGTATCTGGAGCGTCTGATCCGCGCCGGGCACAAGGTCGCCATCTGCGAGCAGACCGAGGATCCGGCCGTCGCCAAGAAGCGCGCCGGCAAAACCTTGGTCGCTCGGGATGTGGTCCGTCTCGTGACGCCGGGAACGCTTACCGAAGACACGTTGCTGGACGCCCGCCGCCACAATTTCCTGGCGGCGCTGGCGGAGGCGGGCGGCAAGCTGGCGCTGGCCTGGCTCGACCTTTCCACCGGCCGATTCGAGACGGAGCCTGTGGCTGCGCTCGACCTGGCGGAAGCGCTGGCGCGCATCGAGCCGACGGAGCTTGTGGCGCCCGACAAGCTGCTGGAGCGCCCGGCGATCCAGGCGGCGCTGGACGATTGCGCCGCTGTGTTGACCGACCTGCCGGCCGCCCGTTTCGATAGCAACAACGGCGAACGGCGGCTTCGGCTCGCCTTCGGCGTCGGCTCCCTCGACGGGTTCGGCGCCTTCGAGCGGGCGGAGGTCGCGGCGGCCGGCGCGCTCGTCGACTATCTGGACGCGACCCAGAAGGGCGAGGCGCCGCGCCTTGACCCGCCGCGCCGGTTTCAGCCGGGCCAGGTCATGCAGATCGATCCCGCGACCCGCCGCAGTCTGGAACTGTTCCGCACCCAGAGCGGCGAGCGGTCGGGCGGTCTGCTGCACGCCATCGACCGCACCCGGAGCGGCGCTGGCGCGCGCATGTTGGCGGGCTGGCTCGCAGCGCCCTCGACGGACCTCGCCCGCATCGATCAACGCCAGGACGCCGTCCAGCACTTTTTCGACCGACCGGGCCTGACGCAGGACGCCGGCCAGGCGCTTGCGGCGGCGCCGGATATCGCGCGCGCGCTTTCTCGCTTGTCGCTCGGCCGGGGCGGGCCGCGCGATCTGAAGGCGGTCGGCGCGGCGCTCAACGCCGCCGCCGCTCTGGCTGCGTTGCTCGCCGCCGCCGGCGACGATCTCTCCCAGGGCGGGCCGCCGGCCATGCTGGCGAAGGCGCTCGACGATCTTCTCGGCCATGACGCGCTTGGCGGGGAATTGGCCGCGGCGTTGGCCGAAGACCTGCCGCTGCTCGTCCGGGACGGCGGCTTCATCGCGCCCGGTTTCGACGCCGAACTGGACGAACTGACGGCGCTCCGGGACGGCAGCCGCCGCCTGATCGCGGCCCTTCAGGCCCGCTATGCCGAGACGACCGGCATCGCCAATCTGAAGCTGAAACATAACGCCGTGCTCGGCTATTTCGTCGAGACGACGACGGCGAACGAGGCGCGGCTCGCGGAGGACGAACGCTTCATCCGCCGGCAGACCATGGCGAACGCCGTCCGCTTCTCGACGGTGGAGCTGGCCGATCTGGAGGCGAAGATCGCCAGCGCCGCCGACCGGGCGCTCGCGCGGGAGACGGAACTGTTCGTCCGCCTGCGCGAAGCGGTGCTGAACGCCGGCGAGGCGCTGGCCCGCCTCGGCGACGCGCTCGCCCTGATCGACGTGACGGCGGGCCTCGCCCGGCTGGCGGCGGATCGCGGCTATGTCCGCCCGAAAGTGGAGGCGAGCCTCGCCTTCGCGATAGAGGGCGGCCGGCATCCGGTGGTGGAGCCGGCCCTGCCCGCCGGCGCGTTCGTGCCGAACGACTGCGACCTCTCCGTCGAGACGGCGAAGCGGCTCTGGCTGATCACCGGGCCGAACATGGCGGGCAAAAGCACCTATCTCCGCCAGAACGCCCTCATCGCCGTCATGGCCCAGATCGGCGCCTTCGTGCCGGCGGCCTCGGCGCGGATCGGCGTCGTCGACCGCCTGTTCAGCCGTGTGGGCGCCTCCGACGACCTGGCGCGCGGCCGCTCGACTTTCATGGTGGAGATGGTGGAGACCGCGGCGATCCTGAATCAGGCGGGCGAACGCTCGCTCGTCATCCTGGACGAAATCGGCCGGGGCACCGCCACCTATGACGGCCTCTCGATCGCCTGGGCGGCGGTGGAGCGGCTGCATGACCGCAATCGCTGCCGGGGCCTGTTCGCGACCCACTATCACGAATTGACGCAGCTCGCCGAAAAGCTTGACGGGCTCGGCCTCGCGGCGATGCGGGTCAAGGAATGGCAGGGCGACATCGCCTTCCTGCACGAGGTCGCGCCGGGCGCCGCCGACCGCTCCTATGGCGTGCACGTGGCCCGGCTCGCCGGCCTGCCGAAGGACGTCGTCCGCCGCGCGGCCTCCGTTCTGGCGCGGCTGGAGGCGGGCGAGGGGCCGGACGGCGCTAAGCTCGCGGCCGAGATGCCGCTCTTCGCCCACGCCGCCCCGGCGATGGCGGAGCCGGCGCCCGAGCCGGCCCTGGCGGCGGGCGCCGCCGAAGCGCTGGAAACCCTCAGGTCGTTGGACGTCGACGGGCTCACGCCCCGTCAGGCGCTCGAACTGGTGTACGATCTGGCGACGCTCGCCCGGCGCGACGACTGAAGGAGGCCCGAGCCATGTATGAAGTTCCCGCCGACCTCTTGGGCGCGATCGACGTCGAACGCGCGCGCATCGCGGAAGCCCGGGCCGACGTCGCCCGCGAGATGCGCGAATTTCCGACGCCGTTCCCCGCCTGCGACGTGCATTTCACGCGCCTTTCGGAGGAACGCCAGCGCCTCGCCCGCCTCGCCGCCAGCCTCGACCGCTTCGCCGAGGCCGCCCGCGCCGATGAATTGCCGCTGCTGCACCCGCGCGATGCTGTGTTCACCGCCGACGGCGGCAAGCGCTATCAGCCGGAGCCGACCAGCCTGTAACCCGCTATAGCTGCGAGGCCGAGAAGGTGTCGCATGCGGTGACGCGGCCTTCGCTCAGGCCGCGCTTGAACCAGCGCTGCCGCTGCTCGCTGGAGCCGTGAGTGAAGCTGTCCGGCGTCACGCGGCCCTGGGTCTGGCGCTGAATGCGGTCGTCGCCGATGGCGGCGGCGGCGGTCAGCGCTTCGTCGATATCGCCGCTTTCCAGTATGTTGCGCGCCTTGTCGGCGTTATGCGCCCAGACGCCGGCGAAGCAGTCTGCCTGGAGCTCCATGCGCACCTGAATGGCGTTCGCCTCCCGCGCGCTGGCCCGGCGTTTCGCCGCCTGCACCTTGTCCGAGACGCCGATCAGCGTCTGCACGTGATGGCCGACCTCGTGGGCGATGACATAGGCCTGGGCGAAATCGCCAGGCGCGCGGAAACGCTCTTTCAGGTCCCGGTAGAAGGAGAGATCGATATAAACCTTGCGGTCGCCCGGGCAGTAGAACGGCCCCATCGCCGCCTGGCCGAGGCCGCAGGCCGATTGCACGGCGCCGCTGAACAGCACCAGCCTCGGCTCCTGATACTGGCCGCCCTCGGCGCGGAAAATGGCGCGCCACACGTCTTCGGTGTCCGCCAGCACGACCGAGACGAACTCCGCCAGCTCGTCCTCGGCCGCCCGGCCGGTATCGCGGACGCCGGTCGCGGTTCCGCCGGACTGCGCGGAGGGCGCCGGCGCGTAGCCGCCGCCGCCTGAAAGCCCGCCCAGGATGGACCCGAGATCGCCGCCCATCAGCAGCATGATCCCGACGACCACGATCACCCCGATCAGCCCGCCGCCGGACTTGCCGCCGATCGGCAGGCGCATGCCGCCGCGCGACCGTCCGCGCCCGCCGCCGAGCATGCCGCCCAGCCCGCCGAGGCCGCCGCCGCGCCGGCCGGCGCCGCTCTGGCCCCGCAAATCCTCGACATTCTGGCTTCGTCTGCCGCCGCGCCAACGCATGGGGCGATCTCCTCCATGTCCGCGCGACTTATCGCCTCCCCATGTGACAGGCGCAAGCTCGCGCGATCGGCCGGGGCCGACTAGACTTGGCCCATCATCCGGACAGGGGACAGAGAGCCGACCCATGAACGACGAAGACCTGTGTTTCACGCCGGCGAGCGTGCTCGCGCCCATGATCCGGGCGAAGCAGCTTTCGCCGGTCGAGCTGATGTCCGCCGTCCTGGCCCGGATCGAGGCGCTTGAGCCGACCCTGAACGCCTTCGCCGTCCTCAGGGCCGACGCCGCCATGGAGGGCGCCAAGGCGGCGGAGGCGGCGCTGATGGCGGGCGAGGCCAAGGGCGCGCTCTTCGGCCTGCCGGTCACAATCAAGGACCTGGCGGTCACGGCCGGCGTGCCGACGGAGCGCGGCTCCTTCATCCTCGAAGGCAACGTGCCGGATACGGACACGCCCTTCGTCACGCGCCTGAAGGCGGCGGCCGCGATCCCGCTCGGCAAGACGACGACATCCGAATTCGGCTGGAAGGGCGTCAGCCACAGCCCCGTGACCGGGATCACCCACAATCCCTGGGCGCATGGCCTGAACGCGGGCGCGAGCTCCGCCGGCGCCGGGGCTGGCGCGGCGGCGGGCTACGGGCCGCTGCATCAGGGCTCGGACGGGGCCGGCTCCATCCGCATGCCCGCGCATTTCTGCGGCATTTATGGGATCAAGCCGAGCTATGGCCGCGTGCCCAACTGGCCGGTGCAGTCCAACGACCAGACCTCCCACAACGGCCCGATGACCCGCACCGTCACGGACGCTGCGATGATGCTGGAAGTCATGGCCGGCCCGCACAGCTGGGACCATTACAGCCTGGAGGCGCCGCCGGAAGCCTATGCGCGACTGCTGGACGGGGCGGACATGCGCGGCCTCAAGATCGCCTGGAGCCCGGACCTCGGCCACGCCCGCGTCGATCCGGAGGTCGCCCAACTCGCGGCCGCCGGCGCCAAGACGTTCGAGGCGATGGGCGCCCATGTGGAGGAGATCACGCCGGCCTGGGGCCCCGAGGGGCCGGAGCTGATCCGCTTCTTCTGGGCCGCCCACGAACTCGCCTACCGGGCCTATCTGGACGAATGGGGGGACCGGATGGACCCCGGCCTCGTCGCCTGCATCCGCTCCGCCGCCGACTATTCGGCCGAGGAATACGTCGCCGAGCGCGTCCGCAAGCACGATTATATCGGCGCCATCCACCGCATGTTCGAGGACTACGACCTGCTGCTGACGCCGTCCGTCTCCGTCGCGGCATTCCCCGCCGACAAACTGATGCCCGATCATTGGCCCCAGCACGATTGGGACTGGCTGCAATGGGCGGAGTTCAGCTACCCCTTCAACATGAGCCACAACCCCGCGGCCTCGATTCCTTGCGGCTTCACGGGCGCGGGTCTGCCGGTCGGCCTTCAGATCGTCGGCAGGCGCATGGCGGATCTGGACGTGCTGCGGGCGTCTGCCGCGTTCGAGGCGGCGGCGCCCTGGGCGGACAAGCGACCAAATGTTGGCGGTTAGGGCTTGGGATACCTATATCTACTTAAATTCCGGACGGAATCCGGCGAACCGGGAGGGAAACGACGAAAATGGCGATGAATGTGAAAGCGACGCCGCCGCGCAAGCGGTCCGGCAAGGTGGCGCTGGTCGCCATGGGCATGGGCGTATCGGCGTTCGCGCTCACGGGCTGCGAGGAGCAGGTGGACGCCTTCCAGTACGCCAGCGTCGACAGTTGCGTGATCGGCGGCAAGTTCAGCGAGGCCGAATGCCAGGAGCGGTTCCAGCTCGCCCAGGCGGAGCATGAGCGCGCCGCGCCGCGCTACCAGTCCCGCGCCGATTGCGAGGCGGAGCACGGCGTCGAGGCCTGCGCGCCCCGCGAAGGCGAGGGAACGACCCAGGCGTCGAGCGGCGGCGGGCTTTGGATGCCGCTGATGATCGGCTGGATGATGGGCAATGCGCTCCGCGGTCCCGTCGCGACGCAGCCGCTCTACCGCTCTACCGACGCCGGCAAGGCCCGCACCGCCTCCGGCGCCAAGGTCGACGCCAAGGCCGGCCCCGTTTCGGTGGCGAAGTCGACGGCGGCGCGGCCGGCGGCCGGCAAGGTCATGGCCCGGGGCGGCTTCGGGCGCACCGGCGGCGGTTTCGGATCGCGCAGTTTCGGCGGCTAGGCCTTGCGCCGCGTTCAGATCGCCGAGCGCCCCAACTGGCGCGCGGTCGCGGAAGAGCTCGCCTTTCGCTACCACACCCCCGGCGGCGAGCCCTATTGGCGGGAAGACGCCTATTACGCCTTCACCCTCGCCGAGATCGAGGACGACCTGGAGACCCCTTCGGCGGAGCTGGAGGAGATGTGCTTCGCCGTCGTCGACCGGGCGCTTCGGGACGGCGAGATCATGGACCGCCTGAGGATCCCGCGGGAGTTCTGGGACTATATCGCCGGCAGCTGGCGCGGCCAGGCGAAGAACCTCTATGGCCGCATGGATTTCAGCTATAGCGGCGACGGCCCCGCCAAGCTCTTGGAATACAACGCCGATACGCCGACCGCGCTCTACGAGGCGGCGGTGTTCCAATGGCGCTGGCTGGAGGACCTCCAGGCGGATGGCCGCCTGCCGGCGGACGCGGACCAGTTCAATTCGATCCACGAAACCCTGATCGAGGCCTTCGAAGGCTACGGCATAGAGGGGCCGCTGCATCTCGCCTGCGAAACGGCGTCGGACGAGGACCTGGGCACCATTGAATATCTGGGCGACTGCGCCGAGCAGGCCGGCCTGGAGACGTGGCTTCTGCCCATGGACGCCATCGGTCTGACGGAGGACGGCCAATTCGTGGACGGCGAGGACCGTCCGATGACGACCCTCTTCAAGCTCTATCCCTGGGAATGGCTGTTCCAGGACGATTTCGCCAAGTATCTCCCCAACGCCAATCTGCGCCCCATCGAGCCGCCCTGGAAGGCGATCCTCTCCAACAAGGGGCTGATGCCGCTTCTATGGGAGATGGCGCCCGGCCACCCGAACCTGCTGCCGGCCTTTTTCGCGGACGCCGTGGACGGGGACGCGCTCGGCCCCGACTTCGTGCGCAAGCCCCTGTTCTCCCGCGAGGGCGCCAATATCGAAATCTTCGAAGGCGGCCGCGCGGCGGAAAGCGCGGCCGGCCCCTATGGCGCGGAAGGCGCCGTCGTTCAGGCCCTGGCGTCCCTGCCGAAGTTCGACGGCATGCACCCCGTCATGGGCGTCTGGCTCGTCGCCAGCCGCCCCTGCGGCCTCGGCGTCCGCGAAGATGCGACCCGCATCACCACCGACGACTCCCGCTTCACGCCCCACGCGATTTTGGCGTGAGGGGTTAGAGAAAAGCGTGCGCGCGCTATTCGCTAGGTTCGCCTTTTCCTTTTGAAGCCGTTTTCTCCGATCCTCGGGGCAGGATATCGGGTCGGGACAATAGATGCCTGCCGCGCGCGGGCGCTTCGGGCCGTTCAGGTTTCGCCGGCGGGATATGCAGAGCCGCCATCCTGCGAACTTGCCGCGGCGGACGCATGGCGGTGAACCCACATCCAGCCCGCATCGGCCGCCGCCAGTGAATCGGTCCAGCGCACCGGAATTGTGAGCGGCTGGCCATCGATTTCGAGATGTATTTTCAGCGCGATGGCGACAGTCGCCGATCCGCCGTGGATAGCTACGTCGGTCCAGCCCCATTCGAATTGGGTGGCCGTGGCGTCTCGGAAGTTGCGTTCGAATACGGCGGCTACGGCTCTTCCGCCAGAGCAAAGTTCGTCGGTGCCGGCGCCGATCAGCGATATGCCTTCGCCGTCGACGAAGATGGCCATCAACCGATCCAGGTCTTTGGCGCAGTAGGCCGCTGCATATTCTTCCAACGTCGCAAGCACGACGTCACGTTCAATTATGGCGCACTCCCAGATCTATGGAGATTGGCGGCCTCTCACGCGGCGTGAGCCTTTGGCCTTTCAAGCGCCCGGCCCTGCTTAGTCCCGACGTGAACCAGAAACGTATTTACCGCTTCCAGGCGAAACAATTCTAAACTGAAGCCCGTCTCTAGACCGGATCTCTCCGCCGACGCGGGCTGAACTTCGGACAGCGCCTCGAGATGCTTGCTGGCCGCTTGGCGCGACAGGTTCATGTCTTCGCATGAGGAGGAAATGGATGGTGACGCCTCTTCTTGCCATCGCGCAACGATTGCAAGGCGACATGGGTTTCCGTCGCTTCTGCCGTCGGCGGGGAAGGGCGCGTCCTCTCGGGATCGCAGCGCGCAGGATCGCATCATCGCCGTTGGACGGCGCGCCACGTCATGCCGCTGGCCGCACCGACCTGAAAGCGTCGACAGACGATTGAACGTCTAGTCCTCCGGCAGGCCGGCGAGGACCAGGCCGCCGACGAATTTTTCCATGGTCTCGGCCGTCGGGTACGGCAACATGGCGCGCAGCTGGTTCGCCGTCAGTTTCGGCTGGCGCTCCAACAGTCGGCCGAGGCTGGCTTCCGCCTCCGCTTGACGGCCGGCGCGGGCCAGCGCGGTGCACTCCATACGATAGCTGGAGAACCATCCCGGCCGTTCCTGGATCGCCCGTCGCGCGATCTCCACCGAATCGTCGTAGCGGTCGGCCATGAAATGGGCCAGCGCCTCGCCGCCGTGAAATAGCGTATTGAGCGGATCGCGCGGGCTCAGCCGGAAGGCCATTTTCGCGTCGGCGAGCGCGGGCTCCGACTGGCCCGCATGGGCCCACGCGAAGCTGCGCAAGCCATAGGCGACCGCGAAATTCGGGTTGAGGGCGATCGATTTGGAGAACGCCCGCGTCGCGGCGTCGGTCTGGCGGTCCATAAAGGTGAGATAGCCGAAGGCGAGGTGGGTCCAGGCGTCCCCGTCGTCCAGCGACTGCGCCTTCTCGGCCAGGGCCTCGGCGCGCGGTCGGACCGTTGCGAGGTCGCGCCAGCCGACATGGCCGGAGAACAGCAGCAGAAACGCCAGCATGTTGTGCGCGGGCGCATAGCCGGGATAGCGCTCGGTCGCCTGGGTCAGAGTTTCCTCCGCCGCAGCGGCGTCGGGCTCGGTGCAGCGCCAGAAACGGCTGACGCCCTGCATCACCAGTTCCCAGGCGCCGAGCTCCTCGCCGGAGCGGTCGCGGGCGCGCAAGCCTTCGGCCGCCAGGATCGCCGGTTCGATCGCGCCCGCGACCCGTTCGGTGATCTCGTCCTGCACCTCGAAGATGTCGGTGAGTTCGCGGTCATAGCGCTCCGCCCAGACGTGGTTCGAGGTCGCCGCGTCGATCAGCTGCGCGGTGATGCGCACGCGGCTGCCGGCCTTGCGCACGCTGCCTTCCAACACGTAGCGCACGCCCAGTTCGTCCGCGACGCGCCGGACATCGACCGCCTGGCCCTTGTAGACGAAGGTGGAATTGCGGGCGATGACGTGGAGCCAGCGGATGCGCGAAAGGCCTGTGATGAGGTCTTCGGTGATGCCGTCCGCGAAATAGGCCTGCTCGGCGTCTGTCGACATGTTGTCGAACGGCAGGACCGCGATCGACGGCTTGTCGATGACTGGGGCGGCGCTCGCGCGGGCCGCCGGCTCCGATGCCTCCGGCGACCAGCGCCAGACCCGCACCGCCTCCGCCATGTTCTTCAGCGCGATCTCCCCGCCGTCCGAAAAGGCGACCGTGATTTTGCCGCGCACCTGGTGGTGGGCGGCGTCGGAAAGGCAGACGCCGCCTGTCTCGGCCGCCTCTTGCAGGCGCGCCGCGAGGTTGACGCCATCGCCGTAGAGGTCGTCGCCGTCGACGATGACGTCGCCCAGATTGACGCCGACGCGGTAGGCGAGCCGCTCCCCTTCCGGGCCGGTCTCCTCGGCCGCGACCTGGGTCTGGACCTCGATCGCCCATTCCGCCGCGGCGACGACGCTCGGGAATTCGGCGAGCAGGCCGTCGCCCATCAGCTTGAACAGCCGCCCGCCATGGGCGGCGATCCGGGGGCGCACCATCTCCTCGAAACGCAATTTCAGCCGCCGGTGCGTGCCGATCTCGTCCGCCTGCATCAGGCGGGTGAAGCCGACGACGTCCGCCGAAACGATAGCCGACAGTCTGCGCTGCGTTTCCTGGTTCATCCCCGAAGACTAGCGACCTATCAGACGGACCGCCACTTGATATGCCGCCGCCGACATTTCCGAGCCCACCAATGCGGACGCCGCACTGAGGGGAACCGCATGTCCAATGTCGGCCTTGCCGGCAAGTCGTGAGCCTGCGCCCGCCTTTTGATGGTCGGTTGGCGGCGAACCGCGCGCAACGAACCCGTCAGCTAAATCATGGCTGCGCCGCCGCCGCGTCCGCTTCCGCCGCCAGTTGGCGGACGAGGGGGATCAATTCGGCGCCGTACTGTTCGGCGTCGGGCAGCGGGTCGTAGCCGCGGATCAGCAGGCTTTTGGCGCCGAGCTTGTAATATTCGATCATAGCCTTGGCGACCGTGTCCGGCGCGCCGACGAGCGCCGTCGAGTTGCCGCGCGCGCCCGTCGCCTGGGCGAGCTTCATCCAGAGGCAACTGTCGTGGACTTCTGCCGCCTCCGCCGCCGCCAGCAGGCGAAGCGAGCCCACATTGTCCCGCTTGGCGGGGCCGGCGCCGCGCGCCTCGATCTTGCCCAGGATGGCGCGCGCCCGGTCCCAGGCCTTGTCGTCGGTCTCGGCCAGGATGGGGCGGGTCGAGAGGCTGAAATTCGGCGTGCGGCCGTGGGCGGCGGCGGCCGCGCGGACCCGCGCCATGAAGGCCGCCGTGTCGGCCAGGGGCTCGCCCCAGAGCATGAAGGTGTCCGCGTGGGGCGCGAGCGCTGCGATCGCCGCGTCCGAGCCGCCGCCGCCATAGACCGGGATATGGGGCGACTGCCGGCAGCGGATGTCCGCATAGGCGCCCTCGATCCGGTAGAATTCGCCCGCATGGTCGAAGGGCGCGGTTTCGGTCCACGCGCGGCGCAGGATATGGGCGTATTCGTCGAGCCGGCGGTAGCGGCCCGCATGGTCCGTGTGGTCGCCGTCCTTGGCCTGGTCGGCGTCGCTGCCGCCGGCGATCAGGTGGATGGCGAGGCGCCCGTCGGTCAACTGGTCCAGCGTCGCGAGCTTGCGGGCGGCCACGGTCGGCGCGACGAAGCCCGGCCGGTGCGCCAGCAGGAAACCCAGCCGTTCGGTGACGGCGGCGGCGTGGGCGCCCAGGATGAACCCGTCCGGCGCGTCGGAGAAATAGCCGATCAGCACCCGGTCGAAATCGGCGTCCTCGTGGGTCTTCGCCGTCAAGGCGATGGTTTCGGCGGAAAACGCCGGACCTTTCGCCGGAACGATCTCCGACGATACGCGCGGCGCGATCCAGCCAATCATCTCCACGGGCATGGTTCTGGTTCCTAGCCGGCTTGCCCGGCCTGGAAGCCTTCCAGGAAGGACGTCAAATTAGGGCCGAGGGCGTCGCAATTATAGCCGCCCTCCTGCACCAGCAGCGTCGGCAGGCCGAGCGCGCCGATGCGCTCCGCGACCGCGCCGAAGCCGCCGGTGGTGATCTTCAGGCAGCCGATCGGGTCGCCCTCGAAGGCGTCGAAGCCGAGCGAGACCAGAAGCGCGCCCGGTTCATGCGCGCCGATCGCCTCGAAGCCTTGCTCCAGCGCTTCCAGGAAGGCCCCGTCGCCGGCGCCCGGGGGCAGCGGCAGGTTCAGGTTCTTGCCGGCGCCGACGCCCTGGCCGGTCTCCCCGGCATAGCCCGCGAAGAACGGGAAATAATCCGACGGGTCGCCGTGCAGGGAGACGAACAGCACGTCGTCCCGGTCGTAGAAAATGCCCTGGGTGCCGTTGCCGTGGTGGACGTCGATATCCAGGATCGCGAGCTTCGGCCAGCGCCGCGTCATGTATTCGGCGGCGATGGCGACGTTGTTCAGATAGCAGAAGCCGCCCGCCAGGTCCGAGAACGCGTGATGGCCCGGCGGGCGGCAGAGGGCGTAGGCGGCGTCGCGGCCGTCGATCACGGCGTCCGCCGCCGTCAGCGCGATATCGGCGGAAACGCGGGCGGCGTCCCAGGTGCCTTCGGCGATCGGCGCGGAATTGGTGGCGATGTAGTAGCCCGCCTGGCCGGTCACGCCCTGGGGCAGGCCTGTCATGCGCCGGTTCGGCTGGGCGTAGGGATGCACATAGGGCGTGGGGTCCGGCAGCGCCTGCCAGCGGGTCCAGGCGGTCTCCAGAAAGCGCAGATATCCGGCGTCGTGGACGGCGCGCACGGGCTCGATGCCGTGGGCCGTCGGCGGCGCCATCTCATGGCCGCCGGCCTTGGCGGCGCCTTCCAGTTCGGCCGCCCGCCGGGCGATCTCCACATGGGGAACGGCGCGGCCCCGGCTGATGATCTCCGCCGGCTGATGGGAAAGATGGGCGTCGTCTCGAATGACCAGCATGGGCTTGGCGATTCCGCATTTCGGGAAGGGCGGCGGAAATCGTATGGGGCGCGCTTCGGGCTGGCAACATGCGGGCTGGAAACGGGGGGCCGCTCGGGATATATCCCGGTCCATGCCGATTCCGACCGAAGACATCGACGTTTGGGTGTTCGACCTCGACAACACCCTCTACAACCCGCTGCGCTCCGACCTGATGCCGCAGATGCATCTGCGCATGCAGGAATTCATCATGTCGGAGTTCGACGTCGACGAGGCGGAGGCGGACCGGCGGCGCCAGTTCTATTTCGAACGCTACGGGACCACATTGCGCGGGCTGATGGACCATCACGGCATGGACCCGGAGCGGTTCCTGCCCTACTGCCATGAGCTCGATCTCTCCGCCATGGTCCATGACGCCGACCTGGACGCCGCGTTGACGGCGCTGCCCGGCCGCAAGCTCGTCTACACCAACGCCACCCAGGACCACGCCGCCAAGGTGATGGACCGCCTGGGCGTCGGCCGCCATTTCGACGGCGTGTTCGACATCGCGGACGCCCGCTATCTGCCCAAGCCGACGCCCGATTCCTACGACGTGTTCCTGAAGCGGTTCGGCGTGGACGCCGCCCGCGCGGCGATGTTCGAGGATACGGCCAAGAACCTGAAGCCGGCCCACGAACGGGGCATGCGCACCGTCTGGATGCGCAACGACCGCCCAGGCGCCCAGCCGGACGGCGACGAGCACATCCACCACGTCGCCGACGAACTCGCCGACTTCATCAATCGGATCGTCGAAGGCTAGGCCGCCGGCCTGGGTTGCCGCTCGAAGCACGTTAAGTATCTGATTATAAATATAAAAATCATCAGCGCTGCTTATGTTTTCGCCAACCCGCCCCGGCGCGAACCTATAGGGCCGAGGCTGTTTTTGGCAGGCTCGCCGGCTTGACCGGCGGCCATCCGGCGCCCGACCCTCGGTCCTTGAGGGAGAGGCCGCCATGCAACCCATCCGCACCGCCTACGATCTGCCGGAGCCCCGCCACAACGCCGCGTTGACGGAGGTCGGCCGGGGCACGCCGATGGGGGAACTGCTGCGGCGCTACTGGCACCCCGTCGGGCTTGCGGAAGACGCCGGCCGCGCGCCGCGCCAGATCCGAGCGCTTGGCGAGGACCTCATTCTGTTTCGGGACGGCGACGGCAACCCCGGCGTGCTGCATCCGCGCTGCGCCCACCGGGGCTCGTCGCTCTACTACGGCAAGGTCGAGCCGCGCGGCATCCGCTGCTGCTATCACGGCTGGCTTTTCGACGTGGAGGGCCGTTGCCTGGAGCAGCCCTGCGAGCCCGAGCTTGGGCGCTATCGGGACAAGGTGCGCCAGCCTTGGTATCCGGCGCAGGAGCGCTATGGCCTCATCTGGGTGTATATGGGACCGGCGGACAGGCAGCCCCTTTTGCCGCGCTACGAACTGCTGGAGACCCTGGACCCCGGCGAGGTTCTGGATACGGACGACCGCTCCATCGGCGGCGGCGGGCCGGTCATCCTCGATTTCAATTGGTTCCAGCACTACGAGAACGTGCTCGACCCGTTTCACGTGGTCGTCCTGCACGCGACGTTTTCCGGGGACCAGTTCGTGCCGGCGATGGCCGAGATGCCGGACTGCAGCTATTCCTTCGAGGCGGCCGGCGTCCGAATGACCTCCTTCCGCGATCTCGGCGACGGCAAGCGCCTGCGCCGGGTCTCGGAGTGCGTGTCGCCGACGCTCAGGATCGTGCCGAGCCCCCGCCTCGATCCCGGGCGCTGCACGATCCTCGGCTGGGTTCTGCCCATCGACGATACCCATTTCCGCGTCTATTCCGCCGGGCGCGTCAAGCGGAAGGGCGACCTGCAAAAGATCCGAAGCCGCATGAACGGCAAGCTCTGGGAGGAGCTGACGGAGGCCGAACACCAGCGCTTTCCGGGAGACTACGAGGCCCAGAAAAGCCAGGGGGACATCACCTGGCACAATCACGAGCACCTGCGCACGACAGACCGCGCCATCGTCATGCTCCGCCGCTTCATGCTGGAGCAGGTGGAGAAGGTGCGCGCGGGCGAGAACCCCGCCGGCGTCGTCTTCGCGCCGGGGGAGGAAACGGTCGTCTCCCCGGCGGGAAACTGGATCGAGGATGCTCCGCATAGCGCTTGAGTTTTTTGCGCGGCGCGCAAAAACCTTGAACATTCGGGCTTCTGTACAAGATTTAAGTGCGCGCGACATGATATGTTGCGGTTTGGCGCACGGATAAACTTGAGGAGCCTGTATATGGCGAGGCCGTTGGTCGGCGTGATCGCGTCTCAACATTTTCTGAACGACCGCTACATGGTTCAGATGACGGGCGAGAAGAACCTCAACGCCGTGTGCGAAGTCGCCGGCGCGATGCCGATCATGTTCGCCGGCTGCCTCGGCCTCACCGATATCGGGGAACTGCTCGACCGCGTCGACGGCGTGTTGCTGACCGGCGGGCGGGCCAACGTCCACCCGACCCAGTTCGGCAAGGACCCCCATCCCGCCCACGAACCCTATGACGAACGGCGCGACGGAGTCGCGCTGGAGGTCACGCGGGCCTGCGTCGCCAAGGGCGTGCCCATCTTCGGCGTCTGTCGCGGCATTCAGGAGATGAACGTCGCGTTCGGCGGCACGCTGCACCCGGAAATCCGGGACCTGCCGGGCCGCATGAACCACCGGGCGCCGCGCCTGGAGAACGGCGATTTCCATCCCGATCCCGAGGTGGTGTTCGCCGACCGCCACGATGTCGACCTGCTGCCGGGCGGCGCCTTCGCGAACCTGCTCGGGCGGGAGCGCATCCGCGTCAATTCCCTGCACGGCCAGGGCATCGAAGAGCCGGGCAAGCGCGTGGTGATCGAAGGCGTGGCGGAGGACGGCACGGTCGAGGCGATCAGCATCGCCGACGCGCCGGGCTTCGCGCTCGGCGTTCAGTGGCACGCGGAATACGATCCGCAGACCAACCCGATCAACCGCGCCCTGTTCGAGGCGTTCGGCCAATGCTGCGCCGGCCGGGAGGCCGGGCGCCACTAAGCCATACGATCCAGGCGCTCCCCCGCGACGCGGGGTTTAGAGCTGCCAGTCGCCGACGGTCGCCTTCGGCAGGCCCAGATGGTCCCTGAGGGTCGCGCCCGTGTATTCCTTCCGGTAGAGGCCGCGCCGCTGCAACTCCGGCACCACGTGTTCCACGAAATCCTCGAACGAGCCCGGCAGCCAGGACGGGCCGATGACGAAGCCGTCGCAGGCGGGCATCGAGAACCATTCCTCCATGATGTCGGCGATTTCCTTCGGCCCGCCGACCCAGGCGTGGTTCAGGCGGCCGCGCTGGGTGATGTTCATGAAGTCGCGGGGCGTCGGGTGTTCGATCCCCGCCGCCATCACCCGGTCGCGCATGGTGTGCATGCCCGAAATGCTGGCGATGTCCTCGTCCGTGAAGGGCTCGTCCAGTCCCTTCTGGCCGAAGTCGTAGTTGAGCGCTTCCGAGAGCAGGGAGAGCGAGTCCACGTCGTTCGGCAGGGTATCGAAGAAGGCGCGCTTGTCCTCCGCCTCCGCCTTGGTCGCGGCGGCGATCGGGAAGCCGAGCGCGGCGATCTTCATATGATCGGGGTCGCGGCCGTTGGCGGCGCAGTCGGCTTTCAGGTTGTCATAGAGAACCTTGGCCCGTTTCAAGTCCGGCGAGGCGGTGAACAGCAGTTCGCCCCAGCGCGCCGCGAACTTCTGGCCGCGCCCGCTGGCGCCCGCCTGCATGATCACCGGCCGGCCCTGGTCCGACCGGGGCACGGTGAAGGGGCCGCGCGTCTTGTAGTAGGGGCCGACATGGTCGAGCCGCCGCACGCCGTCCGGCCGGGCGAACACGCCCTTCGCCTTGTCGAGCACGATTGCGTCGTCGTCCCAGCTGTCCCAATGGCCCAGCACGGCGGTGATGAAGTCGTCCGCCCGGTCGTATCGGGTGTCGTGTTCGATCACGCCGTCCCGGCCCATATTGCGGGCCTCGTTGTCGTTGACGGAGGTGACGACGTTCCAGGCGGCGCGGCCGCCGATCATCCGGTCGATGGTCTGGAACACGCGGGCCACGTGGAAGGGCTCGTAATAGGTGGTCGAGTAGGTCGCGCCGATGCCGACCCGCTCGGTCGCCATGGCCATCGCCATCAGCACGACGCTCGGGTCCATCTTCACCGCGCGGATGCCGTGCTCGACCGTATGGGCGTGATCGCCGGTATAGAGGTCGGGCATGGCCAGGCGGTCGTCGAAGAAGCCCACGTCGAACTTGCCGTGCTCCAGCACGCGGCCGATGTGCTGGTAATAGGCGGCGGACGCGAAGTCCGGCCGCGCGTCTGGGTGGCGCCAGGCCGCGGGGATGGTCGTGCAGTTCTGGGCCTGCAGGAAGCCGACCAGATGGATTTGACGTGTCATGCGAAGCCCTCCGGCGCGCCGACGGCGAAGCCGCGCGCTTGCTCATATCCCCAGCCTGCCCTGAGCGCTACCGATTCCGCGCCATATGCCGCTACGAACTGCGCGGACAGCGGCAGGCCCGAGGAAGAAAAGCCGATCGGCGCGGCGAGCGCGCACATCTCGGCCATATTGACGGCCCGCGTGAACATGGCCGGCGTCTTGGTCTGATCGATGTCGGCGACGATGGGCGCGGGCGTCGTCGTGGTCGGCGTCAACAGCACGTCCACGTCCGCGAGCGCCTCATGGAAGGCGGCGATGACGCGCCGCTGCTCGCGCTTGGCGTGAAGGTAATCCCGCGCCGAGGTGCGGGCGCCGACCGCGAGTCGCGGCCGCACGTCTTCGTCCAGGGGCGCGCTCGCGTCGTCGATCAGGCGGCCGTGATGGGCGTAGCCTTCAGCGTAGATGATGTAGCCGAGCGGCTCCGCCATATCGGCGAGCCGGGCCGGCAGCTTGGCCTGGACGACCTGGGCGCCGGCGGCGGCGATCGTCTCCAGAGCCTTGTCGTAGGCCGCCAGAATTTCCGGGTCCACGCCGTCCCGATCCCGGTCCGGCATGGCGGCGACGCGGAGGTCCGCGAGGCCGCGCTTCAGGTCGTCAAGCGGCGCCTGCGCCGGCGGCCGGAAGGTCAGCGGATCGTTCGGGTCCGGCCCCGTCAGCGCGGCGTAGAGCAGGGCCGCGTCTTCCACGGACCGCGTCATCGGCCCCGGCGTGTCCAGGCTTTCGGCGAGCGGCAGCACGCCATGCACGCTGATCCGGCCGAGCGAGGTCTTCAGCCCGACATGGCCGCACCATGCCGCCGGCAGCCGCACGCTGCCGCCCGTATCCGTGCCGATCGCGGTCGTCGCCAAACCGGCGGCGACGGCGACGCCCGAACCGGAACTCGAACCGCCTGGCGCCCGGTGGGTCGCGCTGTCCCACGGGTTCCAGGGCGTGCCAAGCCGGGTGTTGGTGCCCCAGCCGCCCATGGCGAACTCGACCGTATGGGTTTTGCCGATGACGATCATGCCGGCGGCCAGCGCCCGCTCCGCCAGCGTCGCCGTATAGGCGGAGATGCGGCCGGCGTTCGCCGCCGTGCCGCCCTTGGTCTCGCGGCCCTCGATTTCGACCAGGTCCTTGAGGGCGATGGTGACCCCGTGCAGGGGGCCGCGCCCCCAGCCGCGCCGAATCGCGTCCGTCGCGGCGGCGGCGGCGGCGCGGGCGTCTTCGGCATAGACTTCGGTGAAGGCGTGCAGCTTGCCGTCGAGGCGCGCGATGCGGTCGAGCTGCGCTTCCACAACGTCGCTCGGCGTCAGCTCGCCGGCCGCGAACGCGGCGGCCTGGGCGTGGGCGGGCAGGAATGCGGGGTTATCGACGTCTGCCGGCACGGCGGCCTCCTGTAAGCGGTCCCTGGAAGGGTTTCCTGACTCGCCTCGCCGGTCAAGACGCCGCCGGCCGCGCGGGCGTCTATGTCGCGCATGGGGCATCACGACTTGCCGAGCGGATCGCCGGCGCGGATGATGTCTGGCCCTATCGGTTTCAAGGTCACAGAGTTCGTGTTCGATATTAGACGTTTCGCCGCTGCGTCGCCCGACCGGGCGAGCCGGCTCGGCATCTGGATGCTGGGATTTGGCCAAACCATCATTTGGGCTTTCATCTACTACGTCTTCGCCGCCCTGCTGCTGACCTGGGAGCAGACGCTCGGTTTCGCGAAGGCGGAGCTTACGCTCGGGCTGACGGTCGCCATTCTGGCGGCGGCGGTGACCTCGCCGCTGGCGGGACGGCTGATCGACGCGGGCCGCGGGCGATGGGTGCTCGGCGCCGGCGCGATGTTCGGCGCGGCGTCTCTCTACGGTCTATCGATGGTGGAGACTCCGACCGGATTCGTCGTCATCTGGGCGCTGATCGGCGTCGCTCAGGGCTGCGCCCTTTATGAGCCGTGCTTCTCCGTGGTGACCCGCGCGCTCGGCGCCAAGGCGCGCCCCGGCATCACCCGAATCACCCTCTTGGCCGGCCTAGCCTCGACGCTCTGTTTCCTGTCTTCGTCGGCGCTCCTGGATTTCTTCGACTGGCGGGAAACCGTGCGCATCTTCGCGGCGGCGTCGGCGTTGCTGGCGGCCCCATTGCTCTATTTCGGCGCGCTCTTGATCGAAAGCGCGGGCAAGGACGCAATTCCGCCCTCGACCGCCAGCGCCAACAAGGCGGCGCTCCGGGCGGCGTTTCGAAAGCCGCAGTTCTGGCTGCTGGCCTTGGCGTTTCCGCTGATGGCGCTCAATCACGGCATCCTCCTGAACCACATCATGCCGCTGCTGGCGGAACGCAATATCCCGAAGGATACGGCGATCCTGATCGCCTCCACCTTCGGGCCGATGCAGGTGGCCGGGCGGATCGCGCTGATGCTGATGGACCGGCGGGTCAATTCGCTGGGCGCGACCATCGCCGCTTTTTCCGTCGTTTGCCTCGCCGCGCTGATCTTGTGGCGGGCCGGCGGGTCGGTCGAACTCACCTTCCTGTTCGCGGCGATGCAGGGCGCGGCCTACGGGCTGACCAGCATCCTCAAGCCCGCGATCACGGCGGAGTTCCTGGGCCGGGTCGGCTTCGGCGCCATCGCCGGCTGGCTCGCGCTGACCTACCTGTTCGGCAGCGCCTTCGCGCCGCATCTGGGCGCGATCATCTGGGGTATTGGCGGGTATGACCTGGTCGTGCCGGCGACGGCGGGCTTCGCCGCTTTGGGCGCTCTCGCCATGACCGGCCTTGCGATCGCGGGACGCGCGGGCCGGGCGAAAGAGCGCGCCGAGGGCTAGCCGGGCGCCGCGTCCGGCGGTGGGGGAAAGCGGTTCAGATAGGCGTTCGCGCGCGGCGTCGCGTCATGGAGGAACTGGCCGGGCTCCCTGAGCCTCAGGCCATCATAGGCCATGGACGCCGGCTCGGATATCAGCACATGCCGCGGCAGCGGCTGCACTTCGGCGGTCCAGCCCGGCCAGCGCTCGGCGGCGCGCCGCTGGACATGGGCGAAATAGGCGGCCCGGTCCGCGTAACCGTGATAGTCGAACGTCCAGCAGTCCGTGGCGACGACGATGTGATTGCCGGTGAAACCGGAGGCGGGCTTGATCCAGAGGGCCTGCATGTCCGGCCGGCCATGCCGTTCCAGGAAGGCGTGCGCCAGGATGTGGCAGGCGCCGCAGGCGAAGAACACGCGGTCCGGCAGCGACCAGCGCGCGACGGGATCGCGCTTGCTGTAGCCGGGCGTGCGCGGCTGGTACATCGTTCCGCTCGCCGCTGCGCTGAGGCGCGCTAGAGTTGCGGCGGTTCGATGCCGCGCCGGCGGCAGGCCGCCATGATCGTATTCTCCAGCAGGCAGGCGATGGTCATCGGGCCGACGCCGCCAGGCACCGGCGTAATCGCGCCCGCCAGCCTCGCCGCTTCGGCATAGGCGACGTCGCCGACGAGCCGGCTCTTGCCGTCCGGCTTCGGGATGCGGTTGATGCCGACGTCGATCACGACGGCGCCGGGCTTGATCCAGTCGCCCCGGATCATCTCCGGCCGGCCGACGGCGGCCACCAGAATATCCGCCGTGCGGCAGCGCTCGCGCAGGTCCTGGGTGCGGGAGTGGGCGACGGTGACCGTGGCGCTCTCCGCCAGCAGCATCGCGGCCATGGGCTTGCCGACGATGTTCGAGCGGCCGACGATCACCGCTTCCTTGCCGGAAATCTTCGGCAGCACGCCCCGGATCATGCGCATGCAGCCCGTCGGCGTGCAGGGGGCGAGCGCCGGCTCGCCGGTCCAGAGCCGCCCGACATTGACGGGATGAAACCCGTCGACGTCCTTGTCCGGGTCGATGGCGTTCAGCACCAGGTCGGCGTCGATATGGTCCGGCAGGGGGAGCTGCACCAGAATGCCATCGACCGCGTCGTCGGCATTCAGTTTGGCGATCAGGGCGAGGAGATCGGCTTCGGAGATGCTGTCGGGCAATTTATGCTCGATCGAATTCAGGCCGGCTTCGATCGTCGCCTTGCCCTTGTTGCGCACATAGACCGCGCTCGCGGGGTCTTCGCCGACCAGGACGACGGCCAGGCCCGGTTGCAGATCCTGGCGCTTGCGCAGGTCCGCCGCGGCCTCGCCGACGCTGGCGCGCAGGGCCGCGGCGATCGCCTTGCCGTCGATCACCTTCGCGGAAATTTCGGTCGTGCTCATCCGGCTTCTCCCAAGAGTTCGCGCAGCCGCGCCAGCAATTCATCGGCGTCGCCTTCGATGAATACGGTTTTAGACCGATTCTTGTCGCCGTGGGTCAATGCGCACGCCCGCTTCGGCCGCTTGAACGCTTTCGCCAGAAAGGCGAGCGCCGCCGCGTTGGCGGCGCCATCTACCGGCGGGGCCGAAATGCGGAGCTTCAGGCGGGGAACGCCGGCGCCGTCGGTCTCGACGCCGGCGATCTTGGTGCGCGCGGCGCCGGGCGCGACTCGCAGGTCGAGGGCGATGCCGTCCGCGACGGCGCGGACGGGCGCCTCTGCCGTCAAATGAAGCCCTGGCGCATCCAGCCGTTCAGGACGCTGCGGATGAAATAGATGATCAGAATGAGGATGATCGGCGAGATATCGACGCCGCCCAGATCCGGCACCACGCGGCGAATCGGCCGGAGCGCCGGCTCCGTCAGCCGGTAGAGAAAGTGCATCACCGCATTGACGAACTGATTATGGGTGTTGACGACGTTGAACGCCACGAGCCAGCTCAGGATCGCTGAAATGATCAACGCCCAGACAAAAAGGCCGAGCGCGATGTCGATGACTTCGAACAACGCGATGACGACTGCGTTCATGAAACCGGTCCCGTTCAGCGGAGATTATTTCAGCGGAAGCTAGTGCAAGCCGCAGCCAATTGGAATCCTTATGCGAAAGGATTGGCCGTTCGCGCGGCCTTCAGGCGGCGAGCTTCAGAATTTCCAGCACGTCCTCCGGCCCCCGGATCGGGCGCGGATTGGTGTGGATCCAGCGGTCGTGCATGGAAAGCTTCGCCGCCTTCTCGAAATCCGCCGGCGTCACGCCGACGTCGGCCAGGCGGCCCGGCATGCCGAGGCCGGCGATGAATTCCCTGAGCAGCTCGCCCGCCGATCGGTCCGCCGCGCCCATGGCCTCGGAGACCAGACGCTGGCGGCCCGCATTGTCCGCCGCCGCGTTCCATTCCATCACATAGGGCAGCATCACGCAGGAAGTATGGCCGTGGGCGACGCCGAAGGAGCCGCCCAGAATATGGCCGATCGCGTGGCTGGCGCCCTTGGGCACGCCCGCCTGAACGCTGGACATGGAGAGCCAGGCGCCGAGCTGACAGTCGAGCCGGGCCGAGAGGTCGAGCGGGTCGGCCTTGCAAGCGGTCAGGCCCTTGGTCAGCAGGGTGAGGCCATAGAGCGACTGGGCGTCGCAATAGGCGTTCGCCGTCGGCGCGCAGACCGCCTCGACGCAATGGTCGACGGCGCGCACGCCGGTGGAGAGCCACAGCCATTCCGGCGTCGGCAGAGTCAACGCCGGGTCGAGGATGACCTCGCTCGGCGCCATGCCCGGCGCGCGGATCGCCTGTTTCACGCCCTTGCGCGGATCGGAGACGCCCGCGAGCGGGTTGTACTCGCCCGCCGAAAGCGTGGTCGGGCAGCAGACGAGCGGCATGGAGGGGGAGCGATAGTCCGGCGCCACGGTCGAGCCGTCGGGCGCGGTGCGCACGATGAAGGGGTCGAAGTCCGGCACGTCCTTCAGATCATGCTCGAGGGCGAGCGTGACCGCCTTCGCGGCGTCGGTGATCGAGCCGCCGCCTACGGTCGCGATCATTTCCGCGCCGCCGCGCCGGGCGCCCTCCGTCGCCTCCAGCACCGCGTCGCGCGGCGTGTGGGACGGCATGCCGGAATAGACGCCGCACAGCCGGTCGCCCAGCGCCTCGGCGATCGGGCCGATCTCCTCGCCGCGCGCGACGAGGCTCTGGCTCGCCATGACGAACACGCGGGCCGCGCCCGCCCGCTCCGCCGACTGGGCCAAGGCCTCGGCTGCGGGCTTGCCGTAGGTCACGCGCTCCAGGCGGGTGAAGGTCACGTCTCCGGTATGCATCTGGGTGGGATCTCCGTTGAAAAAGCATGTCTGCATCTTTGGCGCATGGCGGGGCCTGGGCAAGTCCTGTCCCCATCGCTTAGGCTTTCCGGCGAAACAAATATCCGGGGTGGGAGACGATCATGCGGTTTGGCTTTTATCTGCCGACGCGCGGACCGCTGGCGACGCGGCGCGACCTTTTGCAGTTCCTGAGCACGGCGGAGGATGTCGGCTTCAACTCCGTGATGGTCGCGGATCATATCGTCGTGCCGGCGGCGATCGAGTCCGCCTATCCCTATACGGTAAAGGGCAATTTCCTCTCCAAAGGGGAATGCATGGAGCAGTTGACGCTGATGGCGTTCGTCGCGGCGGCGACGGAGACGCTGCGCATCGTCTCCAGCGTGATGATCGTGCCGCACCGCAATCCGGTGCAGTGCGCCAAGTCGATCGCGACGACGGACGTGCTGTCCGAAGGCCGGGTGACGGTCGGCGTCGGCGTCGGCTGGATGGAGGAGGAGTTCAAGGCGCTCGCCGCGCCGGACTTCAAGCGCCGCGGCGCCTCGACGGACGAGTATATCCGGATCTGGAAGAAGCTCTGGACCGGGGAAGCCGTCAGCCACCAGGGCGAATTTTACAGCTTCGACGAGCTCTACTGCCAGCCGCCGCCCGTGCAGCGGCCGCATCCGCCGATCTGGATCGGCGGGCATTCCAACCCCGCACTGCGCCGCGTCGCGCGCCTGGGCGACGGCTGGCACCCGGTCGGCGCCACGGCGGCGTCGCCCCTGCCGCCTTCCGAGATGCGCCAGAAGCTCGCCCAGTTGCGGGAGTGGACGGAGGCCGAAGGGCGCGACTTCGACAAGCTGACGATTTCCTACAAGGCGCCCTTCTATGACGAGGGTCAGCCGCCGGCCGGCGAAACCCGCCGCCTGTTCACCGGCGGCAAGCAGGCCGCGCTCGACGATATCGCGGAGATGGCCGATGTCGGCGTCGAGGAGCTGATCTTCGATTTCCGGGGCGACACGCTCGACGCCAGCCTGTCCGCCATGCGCGGGTTCGCGGAAACGGTGATGGCCGAGGCGAAGAATATATAGAGCGCCTAGAGGTCCAGGGCGAAATAGCGGACGGTCTTGCCCCGGCTCTCGAGCCGCGCTTCGCCGACTGGCCGAAAGCCCTGGCGGGCGTGGAACGCTTCCGAGGCGGGGTTCGGCGGATCGATGTTCACTTCGCAGCCAATGCGGCGATAGCCGGCCGCGCGCGCGAAGGCGGCCAGGTCGCCATAGAGGCGGTCCGCCAGCCCCTGCCGGCGATGCCGGCCGTCCACGGCGACGCGATCCAGATAGAGGAAACCGTCGCCCCAGGCGGCTTTGAACCAGTCGAAATTCGGGCTTTCGTCCGTCGGCGCCTGGTCGAAGGCCAGCAGGAAGGCGGCTTCGGGCGCGATCACGCGGGCGAACCGGGCGCGTTCGGCCATCGCCGCGAAATCCTCGGCGGCCATGAAGGAAAGCGCCTCGCCGTTCGCCTGGTTCAGCCGGTGAACCCAAGGGAGATCGGCGGCGACGAGATCGCGCGCGGTCGTCGCGGTCGCCAAAAGATCAGTCCTCCGGCCGGAAGCCCATGATGCGCTCGAACCGGTCCTGGTAGGCCGGCCAGACTTCTGGATTAACCAGCCGCGGCGGCCGCTTGCCGCGCAACAGCTGGATCCATTGCTCCGCCGCGCCGGCGGACATGTTGCGGTTCGCCTCGACGGTGATGCCGGCGTGATGGGGCGTCACCAGCACATTGTCGAGCGCCATCAGCGGATGGTCCGGTTTCGGCGGCTCTTCCCAGAATACGTCGACGCCGGCGCCGACGATCTCGCCTGAAATCAGCGCCTCCGCCAGCGCCGCCTCGTCCGCGATCCCGCCGCGCGCGGTGATGACGAACACGGCCGAATTCTTCATGGCCTTGAACGCCTCCTGGCCGAACATGCCGAGCGTCTCCTCGGTGCGCGGGCAATGCACGGTGATGAAGTCGGAGTCCGCCAGCAGACGGTCGAACGCAACCTTCTCCGCGCCCTTGGCGGCGATTTCCTCCTCGCTCAGATAGGGGTCATAGGCGATCACGCGCATGTCGAGGGCGCGGCGGCAAAGCTCCGCCGTGCGCGTGCCGATCTGGCCGATGCCGACGACGCCGAGCGTTTTCCCGAGCAGCTCGACACCCGTGTACTGCATCCGGTCGACGCCCGCTTCCCGGCGGAGGCGCCGGTCGGCCTGGATCATCTGCTTGGAGATCGCCAGCATCATGCCGAGCGCGTGTTCGGCCACGGATTCCTTGTTGGTGCCGGTCTGGTTGACGACGGCGAGACCCTGCGCCGTGCAGGCGGCGACGTCGATATAGTCGTAGCCGGCGCCGGTGCTGGAGAGCGCGACGAGGTTCGGCGCCCGCGCCAGGAGCGCTTCGTCCGGAAACCACGGCTCGACCAGTTCCGTCCGCGACTGCACCTGATAGCCGTGGGCGCGGGAAAGGGCGGTTTCGTTCTCCTGGGCGTCGCCCGCATAGGTCAAGCGGTCGACCTGGATGTCCGGCGCTTCGGCCAGCTTGGCGAGCGCGGCGGGGCTGTCCATCCATTCTTCGAAGTAAATCAGTCGGCTCGCGTTTGCGGTCATGGTCCGGTCCAGGAGAGAGGGGGCGAAAGACCGGCGATCATTCCAGCCCGAGCGAATATTTCAAGGCGGATTTCAGCGGGCGTTAACTTTGGCGCCCCAAGCTTGGCTAACGGGGAAAAAGCTTGGCGATCCGAAGGTCGCACGGCCGGCGGCTTAGAGGCTGCTCCATTGCTTGGGGGAGATCAAAGCCATGAAAATGTACCTTGCCGCGGCTTCCGCCGCGTTGATCGCGACCCTCGGGTCGCCTGTCGCCCACGCGGCCGCGCCTTGTCAGGAACGCGGCGCCGTCCTGGCCAAGCTCGCCAAGAACTATGCCGAGGCGCCTGTCGCGATTGGCATGGCCTCTAACGGCGGCGTGCTCGAAGTCCTCGCCGCCGAGTCCGAAACCGGTTCGTTCACCATCATCGTCACCATGCCGAACGGCATGTCCTGCATGCTGGCGAGCGGTCGCCATTTCGAGATGTTGCCGGCCCCGAAACTGGCCAAGGGCGACCCGGCCTAACAACCAAGGCCTTCGCCAGCAGCGTCGGGCGGGGCGCGCGGCAGCGGGCCGGCTCAGCCGCCCGCTTTGGCCCGAGCGATCTTCTCGGAGAGTTCCTGCTGTTCCTCGCAGTTCCCGCAGATATCGGTGAGCGCCGCGAGGTGCAATTCCGCCTTCTCCATATTCCCGAGCGTGATCTGGAGTTCGCCGTAATACTCGTGCGCGCCGACATGCTTCTTGTCGATGCCGAGCGCGCGGTCGTAGGCGGCGGCGGCCTTGTCGTAGTTGCCAAGCTTGCGCTCTGAATAGCCGATGTAGTTGTAGGCGTCGGCCGAGCGCGGGTTGGACGAGAGATACTCGTTCGCCTTGCGAATGGCGCGGTGATAGTCCTCGCGCTCCACATAGCGTTTCACATCGCCGATGTTCACGCTCATGTCCGTGTTAGACCCTGCCGCTACGGCGACTGTCGGATTTGCCGCATACGCCGCCATCATGGCCGCCAGCAATATCGCTCGCATGTGCTTGGCTCCTCGCAGTTTCGCCGCCCTTGCTTGGGCGGCGTCGTTTCAGCCCACCGCGCAAATGTGGCGCCGTCGTGGCGGGTTGCAATCTCCAATTCGCCCGATCGGCGACAGGCGTCACACATTCCCGTGACAAGCCCCCGGAAACCGGGCGTCGCCGCCTGACTGGTCGGAATTCGCCGCGCTTCCAGCGCCATAGGTCGGAACAGCCGGCCGCGAACGATCCGCCCGCCCGGCGTTAGGTATTAACCACAATAATAAACCAGAAAAGGCGCGCCTATCTTCCTGTCATGCACGATGGGGCTACTACCAAATTTCGTATTCCTCAAATGCAGGGGAAATTTTAACAAAACGTAAATCCAATGCCGGGAATGCCCGGCGCCCAACGGTAAGGTTCGATCAATGCTCAAGACCGTCCTCCTCGCTGCTCTCGCCATCGCCGCCATCGGCGCGTTCGCGCTCGATCTCGTTCCTGCGGATATCGGCGCGCCTTCGCCTTATGTGCTGATGGGCGCCTGCGTCGCGATGTGGATCGGCATTGGCAGCCGTCGTCGCGGCCGTCGCATCAACGCCTGATTTTCCGACGCGGAACGGCGCGCCCGCCCTTGCGCGTTTCGCCTTTCGCCCCGATGCTCTCCCGATCCAACCGAGGAGGCGCGTCATGGCCGCGAATGGCGAATGGGTGGTCTGGCTGAACGGCGAACTGGTTCCCGAACATCAGGCGGTCGTCCCGATCCGGGATCGCGGCTTCAAATATGGCGACGCCGCCTTCGACACCACCCGCACCTTCGGCCACCGCATTTTCAAGCTCGAAGAGCATCTGGACCGGTTCTACCGATCCCTTCGCTATCTCCAGATCGATCCCGGCGTATCCCGCGACACGCTTGTGGAGGCGACGGAGGCGGTGGCCGCCAAATGCCTCAAATGCGTCGGCGAGGCCGATGACATCTGGCTGACCCAGCGCGTAACGCGCGGCCTCGACCCGGCCGACCGCGCCCGCTGGCCCGACTATCCGGAGCGGACGGTGATCGTAGAGGCGGCGGTGCTGCCGCTCCGCCAGCGTTCCGCCTCTTATAAGAATGGCCTGCGCGTCGCGACGCCATCGGTCCGGCGGCCCTCGACGGACGCCGTCAGCCCCCGCGCCAAGACCCACAACTATTTGAACCTGGTGCTGGCGGACCTGGAGGTTCAGGCCCGCGATCCCGATGCGCTCGCCGTGCTGCTGGACGACGCCGGCAATTTCGCCGAGGGCAAGGGCTCGAACATCTTTTTCGTTCGAGACGGGGCGATCCTGACGCCGAAGGAGCAGAACGTGCTGCCGGGCGTCAGCCGCCAGACCACCATGGACCTGGCGGCGGAGGCGGGACTTCGGGTCGAGGAGGCCGATCTCGACATGTTCGACGCCTATAGCGCCGAGGAATCCTTCGTCACCTCGACCAGCTTCTGCATCTGCCCGGTCGCCAGCATCAACGGTGTGACGGTCGGGGACGGCGCCGTGCCGGGGCCGATCACCCGCCAGTTGATCGACGCCTATGTGAAGTTCGTGGATTTCGACTGGTACGGCCAGTATCTGCGCGCGGGCAACTGAAGGCGCGGCCGGCCATGTCGGCCCTGGAGCTGTTCTACAGGGAAGACGGAAACCCGGGCGGCCCTCCGGCGCTGCTCGTCCACGCCTTCCCGACCTCCCATGCCCTATGGGAGCGGCAGATCGAGGCGCTCGGCGAGCGTTACCGCTTGATCCGGCCCGACCTGCGCGGCTTCGGCCAGAGCCCGGTCCCGCCGCCGCCCTACGCCATGGAGGAGCTGGCGGCGGATGTCGTGCGCCTGTTGGATCGGCTGGAGATTGAGCGGATCAACTATGTCGGCATCTCGATGGGCGGCATGATCGGCCAGCTTCTGGCGCTTTCCCATCCCGAACGCCTGCAAAGCCTGGCGCTTTGCATGACGACGAGCGTCGTGCCGGCCGAGACGCCGGAAGGCGACGACCCCGCTTATTCAATCTGCGCGCGGCTGATGCGCGCCGCCGCCGAACGCTCCCGCCGCGACGGCCTCGGGCCGATCGTCGAAATGTGCATCGAGCGCTGGTTCACGCCGGACTTCCGGTCGAGCGACTGGGCGCGGCGCGTCGGCCGCATCGTCGCGGCCAACAGCGTGGATGGCTATTGCGGCGGCGTCGAAGCGCTGTGCGGCTTTAACGCGACCGAACGGCTGGGCGATATCCGGATGCCGACCCTCGTCATGCCGGGCGCGATTGACCCGAGCGCGCCGCCCAGATGTTCGGAGGAGATCGCGGCCCGCATTCCGGACGCTCGCCTCAAGGTCATCGACGGCGCGAGCCATATCGGCATCGTGGAACGGCCGGACGCCTGCAACGCCTGCCTGCTGGACCATCTGAACCGGTTCGCCTGAGATTTCTCAGGCGAGCGCCGGCGCCATCGGCGGGTCCGCCACGATCTCCGGTTCCGGCGCCTGCCTGCCAAGGATCATGTCGGCGCCTTTTTCCGCGATCATCATCGTGGCGGCGTTCAGATTGGCGGACGGCATGGTCGGCATGACGGACGCATCGACCACCCGCAGGCCCTCAATCCCCCGCACCCGCAAATTGTCGTCGACGACGGCGGTCGGGTCGCTGTCCGGCCCCATGCGGCAGGCGCCCATCACGTGGAAGGTCGTGTTGCCGTATTCCCGCGCCGCTTCCAGCAATTCCGCGTCGGTCTGCACCTGTTCGCCCGGATATTCCTCGCCGTCGAGATAAGGCTGCATCTTCGTCGTGTTGATCAGCCGCCGCGCCAGCTTCATCGCCTCCACGACGATGCGCCGGTCTTCCTCGGCCGATAGATAGTTCGGCTGAATCTCCGGGCTGTCGAAGGGATCGGGGGTCCGGGCGCGGACATAGCCCGTGCTCTCCGGCCGGTGCTGCCAGGCGGCGATGGTGAAGCCCGGATGGTCGTCCAGCAGCCCATGCCTGCCGACCTTGTAGCTGGCCGGCGTGAAGATGAACTGGATGTCGTTGCTGCGGATCGACGGGTTCGAATGCCAGAACCCGTAGACCATTGAAGGGCTCAGATTGACGATGCTCTTGGCGCCGACGAGATACTTCACGATCTCGCCGCCGAGCCTGAGGCCGCGGGAACGCTCGTTCAGGGTCTCGATATTCTTGACGCGCACGCTGAAGCGGGGCGCGTAGTGGTCGCGCAAATTTTCGCCCACACCCGGCAGGTCCACCCGTTGCTCGACGCCGAGCCGTTGGAGCAGGTCGCCGGGGCCGATGCCGGACAATTGCAGCAATTGCGGGGAGTTGATCGTGCCTCCGGCGACGATGACTTCCCGGTTCGCCTGAACCTGCATCACCGCGCCGTTCCGGCCGCCGACGGCATATTCGACGCCGGTCGCCCGGCCGTCCGCCATCAGGATGCGTGTCGCCTGGGCGCGGGTGCGGACAGTGAGGTTGCCGCGGGACTTCGCCGGCTTCAGGAACGCGCGGGCCGTGCTCATCCGGCGGCGGTTGTGCACCGTGCGCTGCACGTAGGAAATGCCCTCCTGATAGGCGCCGTTGTAGTCCGGATTGCGGGGAATGCCGACCTCCTGCGCGCCCTCCAGGAAGGCTTCGCAGAGCGGATGGCTGTAGTTCAGATCCGTGACGGCGAGTTGACCCTCGCGCCCCCGGAACTCATCCGGTTCGCCGCCGATGCGGCGCTCGCAGCGCTTGAAATAGGGCAGCACGTCCGCGTAGCCCCAGCCGCGATTGCCCCGCTGCGCCCAGCCGTCGAAATCCATGCGCTGGCCGCGATTGTAGATATGGCCGTTGATGGAGGAGGAGCCGCCGAGCGTCTTGCCGCGCGGCACGCCGATCTTGCGGCCGCCGGTCCAATGGCTGCCTTCCGTCTCGTAGAGCCAGTTCACCTTCGGGTCGGTCAGGGTTTTGATGAAGCCGGCCGGGATGTGCAGATAGGGGTTCCAGTCCGGCGGTCCCGCCTCCAGCAGGCAGACGCTGTGCTTGCCGTCCGCCGTCAGCCGGTTCGCCAGAATGCAGCCGGCCGAACCGGCGCCGACGATGACATAGTCGAAAGTGTCGGCCATGCGTTCCCTTCTCCCTGAGCGCTCTTCGTGTTCGGGGCCATAGTAGCTCAAACCGGTCAGATCGAGACTCGGAGTTCCTGCACCTCGCGAAAGCGGATGCGGCCGGCGAGCTTGGCGGGGCCGTCCAGCCGCAGGGTCGGGAACCGCGTGAACAGGCGCTGAAACGCGATGCGGGCTTCCAGCCGGGCGAGCGCGTTCCCGGCGCAGATGTGGATGCCATGGCCGAAGGAGAGGTGCCGGTTCGGCCGCCGCGCGATGTCGAACCGGTCCGGGTCCGCGAACTGGGCGGGGTCGCGATTGGCTGCGCCCAGCATCATGTGAACGACGGCGCCTTCCGGCAGCATCTGGCCGCCGAGCGCGGTTTCGGTCGAAGCGCGGCGGTTGTTGATCTGGATCGGCGCCTGATAGCGCAGCACTTCCTCGACCGCCGGCTCGATCAGGGCCGGGTCGGCCTTGAGGCGCGCGATCTCCACGGGGCGGCGGAGAAACTCGTGCACGCCGTGTGAGACCATGTTGGTCGAAGTCTCGTGGCCGGCGTTCAGCAAGAATATGCACTGGTGCAGCAGTTCGAGCTCGGTCAGCCGCTCGCCGTCCTCCTCCGCCGCCATCAGGTCCGACAGGACCTCGCCCGGCCGGCGCGCGGCGGGATTGCGGCGGCGGTGGTCCATCAGGCCTCGCAGATAGGCCTTGAAATCCTCGACCGCCTTGCAGCCGGCTTCGAACTGCGCCTCGGTGATGCGGGGTTCCAGCGCGCCCAAAATCAAAAGCGCCCAATCGCGGATCGCCTCCCGGTCGTCGGACGGCGCGCCCAGCATGTCGCAGACCACTTCCATCGGCAGCTTGAAGGAGAATTCGGAAACGATCTCCATGCCGCCCTGGTCCTCCAGGCGGTCGAGATAGGTTTCCGTCAGCGCCTCGATGCGGGTCTCCAGCGCCGCGAGCGCCTTGCGGGTGAAGGCGTGCTGAAAGAGCTTGCGGATGCGGGTGTGGTCCGGCGGGTCGCGGAACACCAGACTGGTGGTGTGGTGCTCGTACAGGGGCGAGTCGCCGAACTTCGGCTTGAAGTCGACCCGCTTGTCGGAACGCCAGACGTCTGGGTTCCGGTAGACGGCCAGCATGTCGTCATAGCGGGTGAGCAGGTAGGAGCCGTCGGAATTCCGGTGGATCGGGCTCGTCTGGCGCAGATCGGCGAAATAGGCGTAGGCGTTCTCGACATAGTCGGCGGGGAGCGCCAGAAGGTCGAACGCCGGCGCCATCCGCCTACACCGTCAGATACTGCTCGATGATGCTCTTATCGGCCTTCAGGTCGTCCGTGGCGCCGGACCACTTCACCTCGCCCTTCTCCAGGATATGCACCCTGTCGGAGAGATAGAGGACGAAGCCGAGATTCTGTTCGGCCAGGATAATGGTCAGGCCGCTTTCCTTCAGCAGCTTCACCTGGTCGCGCACGTTCTCCACCACCTTGGGCGCCAGGCCCTCGGAAGGTTCGTCGAGCAGCAGCAGGCGCGGATTGCCCATCAGCGATCGCGCGATGGTCAGCATCTGCTGCTGGCCGCCGGAAAGCACGCCGCCCAGCCGGGTCGGGATTTCCTTCAGGTCGGGGAAGAGCGTGAACACGCGCTCCTCGTCCCAGGGGTCCTGGCCGGCGGCGGCGGGGCGTCGGGCGATGTCCAGGTTCTCCCAGACCGTAAGGTCGGGGAAAATGCGACGCTCCTCCGGCACGAAGCCGATGCCGAGCTTCGAGATCTTGTGCGCCGGCAGACCGGCGATCTCCTGGCCTTCGAACACGACGCTGCCGGCGCCGGGCCGGGTCAACCCCATGATCGAGCGCATGGTCGTCGTCTTGCCGACGCCGTTGCGGCCGACCAGAGAGACGATTTCGCCGGGCTCGACGTCGAAGGTGATTCCGAACAGGACCTGGGAGAGCCCGTAGCTCGTATGGATATCCTTGACTTCAAGCTGCGGCATCGGCGGCCTCGCCCAGATAGATGCGGCGGACTTCGGGATCGTTGCGCACTTCGTCCGGCAGCCCATGGGCGATGATTTCGCCATGATGCAGCACGGAGATGCGGTCGGAGATGCCGAAGACGACGCCCATGTCGTGCTCGGTGAACAGGAGGGTCAAGCCCCGCTCCTTGGTGATGCGGTCGATCAGGCGGATCGCCTCGTCGGTTTCGGTCGGCGACATGCCGGCGGTCGGCTCGTCGAGCAGCAGCGCGTCCGGGTTCTCCGCGAGCGCGATGGCGAGCTCCAGCTGCTTTTGCTTCCCATAGGCGAGTTCGCCCGCGATCTCCGCCGCTTCGGCGCGCAGGCCGACCGTCTCAAGCAGCTCGTAGGTCTCGTCGACGTTCAAATCGAAGCAGAGCTTGAACATCCGGGCCGAGTGGCCTTCACGGCTCATCAGCGCCACCTGCACGTTCTCGAACACGCTCATGCGCGGGAAGATGTTGATGCGCTGGAAGGAGCGGGCGAGGCCGAGCTTGACCACCTTGTGCGGCGAAAGGCCGGTGATGTCCCGCCCCCGGAACATGACCTTGCCCTTGGTCGGCGCGAGATGGCCGGTGATCAGGTTGAAGAAGGTGGTCTTGCCGGCGCCGTTCGGCCCGATGATGGCGTGGCGTTCGCCTTCGGCCAGCTCGAAATTGATGTCTCGCGTCGCGACGAATCCGTCGAAGTCCTTCCAGAGACCTTGGATTTCGAGCATGGCGGTCATGACGAATCTCCTTCAGCCGTGGCGCTGCCGCCGCCACGAGCCTTCGCCGTCAACCGGCGGCCGAGGCCGACCAGCCCATCCGGCAGGAAGAGCAGGATGACCAGGAGGACGACGCCGAGCACCGTCGGCCAGTACTCGGTGTATTCGTTGGTCAGGCGCTCCAGCATGAACAGGGCCGCGGCGCCGATGATCGGTCCGAAGAAGGAATAGATGCCGCCGAGCAGCGTCATGATCAGGACCTGGGCCGACTGGGTCCAGAAGGCGTTCTCCACATACATGCCCCGGTGGAACATGCCGAACAGCACGCCCGCGACGCCGGCGAAGAAGCCGGCGACGACGAAGGCCTGCCAACGCATGCGGCGGGTATGGATGCCGACGAAGCCGGCCCGGCCCATGTTTTCGCGCACCGCGACCAGGGTGCGGCCGAAGGCCGAGTGGGTGATCAGCCAGAGCAGCGCGATCGAAACGACGACCACGACGAGCGTGAAGTAGAAGAAGGCGCTGCGGTCGTCGATGAAGCTCGGCACCGTGACGCCGACGAAGCCGTCGTCGCCGTTCGTGACCGAGCGCCATTTGAAGGCGATCGCCCAGACCAGCATCGAGAAGGCCAGCGTCAGCATGGCGAAGTAGATATCGGTCAGCCGGGTGCAGAAATAGGCGACGACCGCGGCCGTCATGGTCGCGCCGGCGACGCCGGCGATGAAGGCCGGGACCAGGCCCCAGCCATAGGTCGTCAGCAGGATGGCGCTGACATAGCCGCCGATGGCGAAATAGGCGGCGTGACCGAAGCTGACATTGCCCGAATAGCCGATGATGACGTTCAGCGAGAGCGCGAACAGCGCGAAGATCAAGATCTCCGTCACGACGTCGATCAGGTAGGCGGAGCCGGTCAGCGGCGTGGCCGCGGCGATCAGCACGACGATCAGGCAGGCGAGCTTGGCTGCGTTGGAGAGCGGGGCGGTCATGGTTCAGTGGCCTCCCGCTTCGGGCTTGCCGAACAGGCCCCACGGCCGGATCAGCAGGACGACCAGAAGCAGCATGAATGCGAAGATGTCCTGGGCGTTCGGGAAGATCACCGAGCCGAAATTGAACACGAGCCCATAGAGCAGCGCGCCGATGAAGGAGCCCCAGAGGCTGCCAAGGCCGCCGACGATGACGATGACGAAGCAGTCGACGATCAGGGTCGCGTCCATGCCGGGGGTCGGGCTGGAGAAAGGCGCTGCGAGCGCGCCGCCGAGGCCGGCGAGCGCGGAGCCGACGACGAAGACGCTGGTGTAGATCAAAGGCACGTTGACGCCGAGCGCGGCGAGCATCTCGCGGTCCTGGGTGGCGGCGCGGGTCATGCGGCCCCAGCGCGTCCGTTCGGCGAACCACCACAGGAAGATGAGGATCACCGGACCGATCACGCAAAGCATGATCCGGTAGGAAGGATACAAGGAGACGCCGAGGTTCGTCGCGCCCTTCAGCGCGTCCGGATAGGAAACGCTGTACTGGTCGGTGCCCCAGATCCACTTCGCGACGTCGCCCATGATCAGGACGATGGCGAAGGTGAGCAGGAGCTGCATCAGATGTTCGGCGTCGTAGATCTGCCGGAAGAGCGTGCGCTCGATCACGATTGCGATCAGGCCGAGCCCGGCCGCCGCCGCGAGCGCGCCGACCCAGAAGGGCGCGCCCCAGTCCTGGGCGACCGAATACATGATGTAGGCGCCGAACATGTAGAAGACGCCATGGGCGAAGTTGATCACCTTCAGAACGCCGAAGATCAGCGACAGTCCGGCCGCGATGATGAACAGGTTCATGCCCTGGCTGACGGAGTTCATCAGCTGAATGAAGGCGAACTGCGGGTTGGTCAGCAGCACTGCCAGGCCGGGGCTAAATTCGCGTATCAGGTCGATCATGCACGCCTATCCGGTGTGTCGCGAAGGAAGATGGAGGGAAACGGAAGCCCCTGTCGCCGGCGACAGGGGCTTCCTGAAGGCGCGGAGCGCGAGCGCGCCGCTTAGTCCTTGATTTCCGCCGGGATGTAGGTGACCGGGTGCATCACCTTGTAGGCGAAGCCCTCGCGCTTCACCATCGGGCCCCAGAACTGTCCGGTGTTGGCCTGATGGGTCTTGGCGTCGATGGTGCGCTCGCCCACCGGAGTGTCGATGGTCATGCCCTCGAGCGCCTTGATGACGCCGTCGGCGCCCTTGCCGCCGGACTTCTTCACCGCTTCGGCGTAGAAGTTGACGCCGATATAGGCGAGCACCGGCCACATCGCCGTCTCCTTCGTGCCCGAGCGGGCGGAGAGCTTGTCGTGGAACGCCCGGTGACCAGGCGAGGAGTCGTCGTACCAGAGCTCATAGGTGTTGGAGATGACGTTCGGCGGATAGTCGTCGCCCATCTTGCCGGCGATCTCATGGCTCGCGACTTCGCCGCCCGAGATGTAGGCCTTGATCTGGTTGAACAGCCCGAAGGGCGAGGCCTGCTGGGCGAAGTTCACGAAGTGCGAGCCCCACAGGCCGGACGTCACCACGTCGCAACCGGCGCCCATGATCTGGGTGATGAAGACGTTGTAGTCGGTCGCGCCGAGTTTCGGCCGGAGGTCGGCGACGATCTCGACGTCGGGCGCATGGCGCTTGAGGCCGGCCTTCAGGCCCGCCGCCAGGTCATGGCCGTAGGCGTAGTCGAGCTGGATATCGCAAACCTTCTTGGCGCCGACCTGCGCGGCCAGCTGGGCCATGGCGTCGCCTTCGAAGTCGGTGTGCGACGCCGTCCGGAAGACATGCGGATGCAGCTTGGAGGTGGTCATCTGGATGGTTTTGGGAATGGTCGCGATGTAGACCACGCCCTCCTGCTTCGCCACTTCGGAAATGGCGAGGCCGACCGCCGAAGACAGGCCGCCGATGATGACGTCGACGCCGTCCTTGGTGATCATCTCTTTCGCGGCCGAGGCGGCGGCGGAGGGGTTGAGCTTGGTGTCGCGCGCGACGGTGACCAATTTCATGCCGTTCAGGCCGCCGGCTGCATTGATCTCTTCCACGGCCATGTTGTGGCCTTCCATCGCCGGACCGCCATAAATGGCGCCGCCGCCGGACGTGGGATAGAGAGCGCCGACTTTGATTTCCTGCGCGCCGGCGACGCTCGCCGACAGCAAGGTTGCGGCCGCGGCCGCGCCGATTATTGCCCGTTTCATTATGTTTCTCCCCGAGTGACGTCGCCATGCTGCGGGCGACTTGCAGGGAGTATGAGACAGGGCCGATAGAAGCGTCAAACCGTGATGATGATTCGTTGTGCGACGCGTGCTTAATTCTGCATCAGGCGGGCAATCACCGCGGGCGTAAGACGGCCGTCCACGGGCAGGCCGCGGCTCGCCTGGAATGCGCGGATGGCCCGACGGGTATTCCGGCCGATCGCCCCGTCCACGACGAGCTTCGGATCCGCGCCATGGCGGTTAAGTGCGGCCTGCGCCTCGCGGGCGGAGAGCCACGGGCCGTCGGCATGCTTGCGCCAGGCGTCGTCGAGCTTCACGTCATAGTCGTTCTCGGCATAGCCAGGGCCGTTGTAGCCGCGGGCGAACGCCGCCCAGTCGTGCGCTCGGAGAGGCGCGTCGAGGCGGTTGCTTTTCAGGAAGGCGACGAACGCGTCGAGCTGGCGGCCTTCGCTGGTTTTCATTGCGGTCACGAAGGCTGTGACGGAAACGAATCCGCAAACTTCGAAATTGAACCCCATGATCTGGAAGAGGCCCCAGGACGCGGAGGCGAGCGCGGCGTTCCGGTCGAGGGCCATGGCCGCCTCGAGACGCTCATACTGGCGGGCGCCGCCCGAGCCGTAGAGGCTCCGGTCCCATCTCGGCGCTGAGATGTTGGGATGGCTCAGGTCGTAGACGCCGTTCGTCCGCCGGCTGAATACGTGGGCCTCGAAGAGGATGCGCGGCCGGCCGTCGGCCTGGAACCCGGCCCCGGCGCTTTCGACTTCGCTGACGGCTTTGACCGCGGCGACGTCGCAGCCGATGGCGTCGGCGGCGCGGGCGAAGTCCGCTTCGACCAGCGTCTTCGCGTCGCCCCGCAGGTCCGGCAGCGGCCGCCTGGGGCGCGGATCGGGACGGGCCAGGGCCGCCGGCGTCGATGCGGGCGCCGAGGCGTCGGACGGCGTGGTCTCGATCTTTGTGGCCACGATGGCGAAAAACCCGCCGCCTTCGTCTGAAACGGCCACCTTGAAGCCTTCGGCCTCGAAGTCCGCGACGACCGCCGGCACGTCCGCCTCGGGGACGTTGGGAAAGTTATGCGTTTCCGGCATGGCCAGATGTCTCCCGTCGTTTGGCTCGTTCCGTCCCGTGCGCGTCCCGGTACTACTCTCGGTAAAATACGGCCTGGAAATCCCGCCGCTCCGGCGCCTGTCGCGCGGCGCTCGGAATCCCGCGGATCGGCGGCGAATTTGGCGGCGTTCGCGAATGATCCATCGAACCCTCTATGTCAGCGTCATAGCGGATCACATCTTTTAAAAGAAATGGGGCGGCGTCAGGCGTAGGCAAAGTAGATTTTTCGGCGTCCGCCGCCGCGCGCGGATCGGAGGAGCTAGCTCACCGCGCCAAAGGCCCGAGGCGCCGCATTTCATATAGGGCGATGGCGGTCGCCGTCGCCAGGTTGAGGCTTTCGACCCCCGGCGCCATCGGGATGCGAACCAGGGCGTCGCAGGCCGCGGCCGTCAATCGGCGCAGGCCCTTATCCTCCGCGCCCATGACGATGGCCGTCGGCCGATCGAAGGCGGCCTCGGCGAGCGGCGCGTCGGCGACGCCGTCCAGGCCGAGCGTCCAGAAGCCGTTCTCCTTAAGCGCGTCGAGCGCCCGGGCGAGATTTGTCGCCCGCACATACGGCATGGTCTCCAGGCAGCCGACGGCCGCCTTCGCCAGCGCCCCCGTCTCCGGCGGCGCGCCCCGTTCGGTCGTGACGACGGCCAGGGCGCCGAACGCCGCGGCGGCGCGGATCGCGGCGCCGACATTGCGCGGGTCGCTCGCCTGGTCGAGCACGACGACGACGGCGTCGTCGCCCGGCGGCCGCAGTTCGACGACGTCGGGCTGGTCGAGCGGGCGCGCGGCGACCGCCAGTCCCTGGTGGACGGCGCCGGCGCCGAGCTGCCGGTCCAGCGACTGCGCGGACACCCGTTCGATTTCGCAATTGCGGCCGGCGGCGCGGTCGGCGAGCGCCGCCGCGTTGTTCTCGAGAAACGTGTCAGCGACCCGGATCGCCGTCACCTCGCGGGCCGGATTGGCGAGCGCGGCGAGCCCGGCGTGGCGTCCGTAGATCCACAAGCCGCCGCCGCCGCTCCGTCGCCGGCCGCGTCCGGAGGCGGGTCGGCGATTCTGGTCGTCGGCGCGGGTTTCGGCGCGGGCGCCAGCGGGGCGTCCGCTCCGCCCGTCGTCGCTGTGGCGACGGGCCGTCGCGACAGGTCTGCGCTTGCGTGGGCCTTTGTTCGGGGGCATCCTTTGGCCTCTGTTCCGAATTCCGGCGCCGGCGCGGCGCGGGAATGAATTTCGTTGGCGTGGCGATTGCATATTGACAAGTCCGCCCGCCCGCAACTATGTCTCCGCCCTCCTGGCCGGAGCTTTTCGGCCTGCGGAGGGGTGCCCGAGTGGTTAAAGGGGACGGGCTGTAAACCCGTTGGCTTTGCCTACGTTGGTTCGAATCCAACCCCCTCCACCAAATTTTAGTGGGAATGGCAAGGGGTTAGCCTTGGCTGGGCCTGCTAGGAGCCGAAAGGTCGAAGGAACACGATACGAGCGCGGGCGTAGCTCAATGGTAGAGTTCCAGCCTTCCAAGCTGGCTGTGCGGGTTCGATCCCCGTCGCCCGCTCCAATAATCGCCGCCTCGATGTGGGGACGGCGCCGCACTAACCAGCGCGTCGGGCCGTAGAAAACGGCGCCGCCGCCGCCGTCGAGAGACAGAGGCAGATATGGCGAAAGAGAAGTTTGAGCGTAACAAGCCGCACTGCAACATCGGCACGATCGGCCATGTTGACCACGGCAAGACGTCGCTGACGGCGGCGATCACGAAGGTGCTGGCGGAGAGCGGCGGCGCGAATTTCCAGGCCTATGATCAGATCGACAAGGCCCCGGAAGAGAAGGCGCGCGGAATCACGATTTCGACGGCGCATGTTGAGTACGAGACGGAAGGCCGTCACTACGCGCATGTGGACTGCCCCGGCCACGCGGACTACGTTAAGAACATGATCACGGGCGCGGCGCAGATGGACGGCGCGATCCTTGTGGTTTCGGCGGCGGACGGCCCGATGCCGCAGACGCGGGAGCACATTCTCCTGGCGCGGCAGGTCGGCGTTCCGGCCCTTGTTGTTTTCATGAACAAGGTCGACCAGGTCGACGACGAGGAGCTGCTCGAGCTTGTGGAGCTTGAGGTTCGCGAGCTGCTTTCGTCCTACGACTTCCCTGGCGACGACATTCCGATCATCAAGGGCTCTGCGCTCGCGGCGCTTGAGGACAGCGACAAGGCGATCGGCCATGACGCGGTTCTGGAGCTGATGGCTGCGGTGGATGAGTACATCCCGCAGCCGGAGCGTCCGGTGGACCGTCCGTTCCTGATGCCGATCGAAGACGTATTCTCGATCTCGGGCCGCGGCACGGTGGTGACGGGCCGCGTGGAGCAGGGGATCGTGAAGGTCGGCGAGGAAGTCGAGATCGTCGGCATCCGGGACACCACGAAGACGACGGTTACGGGCGTGGAGATGTTCCGCAAGCTTCTGGACCAGGGCCAGGCGGGCGACAATGTGGGCTGCCTGCTGCGCGGCGTCGGGCGCGAGGACGTTGAGCGCGGCCAGGTTCTGGCGAAGCCGGGATCGATCACGCCGCACACGCAGTTCGAGTGCGAGTGCTATGTGCTGACGAAGGACGAGGGTGGGCGTCACACGCCGTTCTTCTCGAACTATCGTCCGCAGTTCTACTTCCGCACGACGGACGTGACGGGTACGGTGGAGCTTCCCGAGGGCACGGAGATGGTTATGCCCGGGGACAATATCTCGATGAAGGTGAACCTGATCGCGCCGATCGCGATGGACGAGGGCCTGCGCTTCGCCATCCGTGAGGGCGGCCGAACCGTCGGCGCTGGCGTCGTCGCCAAAATCGTCGCTTAGTACGGGAGTTTTTACGGCCCGGCGTTGCGTGGCGGCGCGCCGGTCCGCTATAGGAGCGTAGCTCAATCGGTAGAGCACCGGTCTCCAAAACCGGGGGTTGCGGGTTCGATCCCTGCCGCTCCTGCCAGTTTCAGTATGACGATCGGCCGCGGCGGGTTCGCCGACGCGGCCAATCGGCATTGTAGGGGGCGCTTCGGCGCCCGAAGTCGGGATTACGATGGCGAAAGCAAATTCAGGGGCGAAAACCTCGGGCGCGCGGCCTGGCGGCGGCAAAGGCGGCCCGCTGGCGTTCGCGCGGCAGGTGCGTCAGGAGACGGCGAAGGTCACGTGGCCCAGCCGTAAGGAAACCTGGATTGCGAGCCTTATGGTGTTCGTCATGGTGACGATCTCGGCGATCTTTTTCTTTTTCGTAGACCAGGCGTTGGCGCTCGCGGTGCGCTTTGCGCTCGGGCTCGGAGGCTGAAGCCATGGACCCGCGCTGGTATGTCGTGCACGTCTACTCCGGCTTCGAGAGCAAGGTCGCCCAGGCGATCCGCGAATCGGCGGACCGCACAGGCGTCGGCCCGGATATCGAGGAAGTGCTGGTGCCGACCGAAGAGGTGGTCGAGGTCAAGCGCGGCGCGAAGTCGACGGCCGAGCGCAAGTTCTTTCCGGGCTATGTGCTGGTCAAGATGAAGATGACCGACCATGCGTGGCACTTGGTCAAGAACACGTCGAAGGTGACGGGCTTCCTCGGCACGGGGAAGCGGCCCTCCCCGATTTCGGAGGCCGAGGCCCGTCGCATCGTCGATCAGACTCAGGACGCGGCCGAACGGCCGAAGCCCTCGGTCACGTTCGAGGTCGGCGAGCAGGTGCGCGTTTCGGACGGCCCGTTCGCCAGTTTCAACGGCGTCGTCGAGGATGTGGACGAGGCCCGGGCGCGGCTCAAGGTCTCGGTTTCGATCTTCGGCCGCTCGACGCCGGTCGATCTGGAATACGGCCAGGTCGAGAAGATGTAGCGTTCGGCGCCGCCGGGCCGATGTCGGCCGGGCGGATTGGAATGTGCGGGAGGCCTTCCCTGGCCGCTCACCGCGCGCCGCGGCCCGAATTCTCGGACGGCGGTTCAGCTAGGGGAAAGTGATGGCGAAGAAAATATCAGGGTACATCAAGCTGCAGGTGCCGGCCGGCAAGGCCAACCCGTCGCCGCCGATCGGGCCGGCGCTGGGTCAGCGCGGCGTGAACATCATGGAGTTCTGCAAGGCGTTCAACGCCGAGACCCAGCAGATGGAAGCCGGCATGCCGATCCCGACCGTGATCACGGTCTACGCCGATCGCAGCTTCAGCTTCACGACCAAGTCGCCGCCCGCGACGTTCTTCATCAAGAAGGCCGCCGGCCTTTCGAAGGGCTCGCAGACGCCGGGCCGCGCCAGCGGCGTGGTCGGCAAGGTGACCTGGGATCAGCTCCGGGAAATCGCCGAAGCCAAGTTGAACGACATGAGCGCGAACGACGTCGAGGCCGGCGCGCGCGCGCTGGCGGGCTCGGCCCGTTCCATGGGCATCGAGGTGGTGGACTAAAGATGGCGAAGGCAGGCAAGCGCGTTAAGGACGCACGCAAAGCGGTGGATCCCGAGAAGCTCTATCCTCTCGACGAAGCCGTGGCGTTCCTCAAGGAGAACGCCAAGACGAAGTTCGACGAAACCGTCGAGATGGCGATCAACCTCGGCGTCGATCCGCGCCACGCGGACCAGCAGGTCCGCGGCATGGTTTCGCTCCCGAACGGCACCGGCAAGACCTCTCGGGTCGCCGTGTTCGCCCGCGGCGCGAAGGCCGAGGAGGCGACGGCCGCCGGGGCTGACCTCGTCGGCGCGGAAGAGCTGGCCGAAACGGTCCAGGGCGGCGCGATCGACTTCGACGTGGCGATCGCCACGCCGGACATGATGCCGGTCGTCGGCCGGCTCGGCCGGGTGCTCGGCCCGCGCGGACTGATGCCGAACCCGAAGCTGGGCACGGTGACCCAGGACGTCGCGGCCGCGGTCGCGGGCGCCAAGGGCGGCCAGGTGCAGTATCGCGTCGAGAAGGCGGGCATCGTCCATGCCGGCGTCGGCAAGACGAGCTTTTCCAGCGATCAGATCGCCGGCAACGTCCGGGCTTTGTACAACGCAGTCGTGCGGGCCAAGCCGAGCGGCGCCAAGGGGACCTATATCAAGAAGGTCTCCCTGACCTCGACGATGGGCCCGGGCCTGCGGGTGGATCCCGCATCCCTGGCCGCCGACGCCTGATCGGCGTCGGAGGCAAGCAATTCCGGCCGGGCTTCCCGGTCGGATCGTTCGGCGGTTCGCCGCCGGGCATACGTAACGTCTGTCCGAGATTGCGGGCGCTGCCTATCCGGGAAACCGGCCATGGCGGCTTAAACTTTCAGCCTGCATGAGACAGAGGATCGAAGCGGTCGATGTGGCTCCGCCAGCGGGGCCGAAGCAGCGTTTGGGTCTTCTCCGGAGAGGCGACAACCGGCTTTCGGGCGGGCGTCGTTCGCCCGGGAGCGCAACCAGAGCCGGACCGGATGCGTTCGGGCCGGCTCGAACAACGGAGTAGACCCCGTGCTTAGAAAGCAAAAGGAAGCTGTGGTCGAAACGCTGCACGAGACCTTCGCCAATGCGTCCGCCGTCGTGGTGGCGCATCAGAAGGGCTTGACCGTGGCGCAGATCAGCGATCTTCGCGGGCAGATGCGCAAGGCCGGGGCCGGGTTCAAGGTTACCAAGAACCGGCTGGCCAAGCGCGCCATCGAAGGTACGCAGTTCGGCGACATCGCTGACTTGTTCAGCGGTCCGACGACGATCGCTTACTCCAATGATCCGGTGGCCGCGGCGAAGGTCGCGGTCAAGTTCGCCGGCGACAACGACAAGTATGAAGTCGTCGGCGGCGCTCTCGATGGCAAGGCGCTGAGCGTCGATGAGGTGAAGGCGCTCGCCGCGCTGCCGCCGCTCGATGAGCTTCGCGCCAAGATCGTCGGGATGATCGCCACGCCGGCGACCCGCCTCGCGCAGGTCACGGCGGCGCCGGCCGGGCAGCTCGCCCGCGTCTTCGGCGCATACGGATCTTCGGAAGACGCAGCTTAACCATTCCGGCCGTCCGCATGGTGCGGGCCGGCCGAACCGACCATTCGATCTAACAGGAGCAAACGAACAATGGCCGATCTTGAAAAGATTGTTGAAGAACTCTCCAACCTGACCGTGTTGGAAGCCGCCGAACTCTCCAAGATGCTTGAAGAGAAGTGGGGCGTTTCCGCCGCGGCGCCGGTCGCCGTGGCCGCCGCCGGCGGCGCCGTCGCGGGCGACGCCCCGGCCGCCGAAGAGAAGGACGAATTTGACGTGATCCTCGCCACCGTCGGCGACAAGAAGATCAACGTCATTAAGGAAGTCCGCGCGATCACAGGTCTTGGCCTGAAGGAAGCCAAGGACCTCGTCGAGGCCGCGCCGAAGGCCGTCAAGGAAGCGGCCGCCAAGGCCGAGGCCGAGGAGATCAAGGAGAAGCTCGAGGCCGCCGGCGCGACCGTCGAGCTCAAGTAGAGTCTCGCCCTATTGCCGCTTCCCGGTCTCGGCCGGGAAGCGGGACTTTGGCCGGATCGGCGCGTCCCGGCAGGATCGACGCCCAACCCACTTTGGCTAGCCGCCCGGCTGACGGGCGGCGACGCCGCTTTCCGGCAGGCCGTTCGCGGCCCGCCAAGCCGCGACAGACGCGGCCTCGGCCGGCCCCTGGGCCATGGCCATGGCCCCGACGGCGGCGTGCAAGGATAGGAGACACGCGCAGATGGCGATGTCGATGACCGGTCGTAAACGTATCCGTCGTCGTTTCGGACATATTCGCGAGGTAGCCCCGATCCCGAACCTGATTGAGGTGCAGAAGCAGTCCTACGACCACTTCCTGCGTCCCGATCTCGGGGCCGAGGAGCGACGCTCGCAGGGATTGTTCGAGGCGCTCTCGTCTGTGTTTCCGATCCGCGACTTCGCCGGCAAGGCGCAACTCGAATTCGTCGACTACGAATTCGAGGACCCGAAATACGACGTGGACGAATGCCGCCAGCGCGGCCTGACGTTCTCCGCGCCCCTGAAGGTGACCCTGCGTCTCGTCGTCTGGGATATCGACGAAGAGACCGGCGCCCGCTCCATCCGCGACATCAAGGAGCAGGACGTTTATATGGGCGACATGCCGCTGATGACCGTGAACGGCACGTTCATCGTCAACGGCACGGAGCGCGTCATCGTCTCCCAGATGCACCGGTCCCCCGGCGTGTTCTTCGACCACGACAAGGGCAAGACCCACTCGTCCGGCAAGCTGCTCTACGCCGCGCGCGTCATCCCCTATCGCGGCTCCTGGCTCGACTTCGAATTCGACGCCAAGGACCTGGTCTATGTGCGCATCGACCGCCGCCGCAAGCTGCCGGTCACGACGATGCTGCTCGCGCTCGACAACGCCGAGACGGCCGCGCGCAAGGAGGCCCTCGCGGCCGACAACCAAATCATGCCGCCCGAGGAATCGGAAGGTCTCTCGCCTGAGGAAATCCTCTCGTATTTCTACGCGATCGAAACCTACGAGCGCGCCGGCGACGGTTGGACCGCGCCCTTCGATCCCGCGAACCTGAAGCAAGGCAAGGCCGTTCAGGACATTCGCGACGCCGAAACCGGCGAAGTGGTGGTGAAGGAAGGCTCCCGCATCACGCCGCGCGCGCTGCGAAAGCTGGAGGAGCTTGGCGTCAAGCGCCGCCTCGCGGACAACGAAGAGCTGATCGGCCGCTTCATCGCGCGCGATATCGTCAACATGACGACCGGCGCGCTGTTCGCGGAAGCGGGCGCCGAGATCGACGAGGAGCTGCTTGCGCTTCTGGCCGAGAACGGCGTCGACCAGTTGGACGTGCTCGGCATCGACGACGTCGAAGTGGGCCCGTATATCCGCAACACGCTCCTGATCGACAAGAACACGAACCAGGACGACGCCCTGACCGATATCTATCGCGTCATGCGGCCGGGCGAACCGCCGACGCCGGAATCGGCGCAGGCGATGTTCAAGAGCCTGTTCTTCGATTCCGAACGCTACGACCTCTCCGCCGTCGGGCGCGTCAAGATGAACGCCCGCCTGGAGCTGGAGGCGCCGGACACCATGCGGGTGCTGCGCCGCGAGGACGTGCTGGCGATCGTGAAGACCCTGGTCGACCTGAAGGACGGCCGCGGCGACATCGACGACATCGACCATCTCGGCAATCGCCGGGTGCGGTCGGTCGGCGAGCTGATGGAGAACCAGTATCGCGTCGGCCTGCTCCGCATGGAGCGCGCCATCCGCGAGCGGATGAGCTCCGTCGACATCGACGCCGTGATGCCCCAGGACCTGATCAACGCCAAGCCGGCCGCGGCCGCGGTCCGGGAGTTCTTCGGCTCGTCCCAGCTCTCCCAGTTCATGGACCAGACGAACCCGCTCTCGGAGATCACCCATAAGCGCCGCCTGTCGGCGCTTGGCCCGGGCGGCCTGACGCGCGAGCGCGCCGGTTTCGAGGTGCGCGACGTGCACCCGACCCACTATGGCCGAATCTGTCCGATCGAAACGCCGGAAGGCCCGAATATCGGCCTGATCAACAGCCTCGCATCCTATGCGCGGGTCAACCAGTACGGCTTCATCGAAACGCCTTATCGCAAGGTGGTCGACGGCGTGGTGACCGACGAGGTCGTCTACATGTCGGCGATGGAGGAGACCCGGCACACGGTCGCCCAGGCGAACGCGCCGCTGACGGAAGACAACCGGTTCCAGAACGAGCTGGTCGACTGCCGCGCGGGCGGCGACTATCTGCTTGCGCCGAACGGCCAGATCGACTTCATGGACGTTTCGCCAAAACAGCTCGTTTCGGTCGCGGCGGCCTTGATTCCGTTCCTGGAAAACGATGACGCCAACCGCGCGCTCATGGGCTCGAACATGCAGCGGCAGGCCGTGCCGCTGCTGCAGAGCCAGGCGCCCCTGGTCGGCACCGGCATGGAGGCGATCGTCGCGCGCGATTCGGGCGCGACCATCACCGCGCGCCGCGGCGGCGTGGTCGATCAGATCGACGCCATGCGCATCGTCGTGCGCGTCAACGAGCAGGAAGCGCAGGGCGACACGGGCGTCGATATCTACACCCTGCAGAAGTTCGAGCGCTCCAACCAGTCGACCTGCATCACCCAGCGCCCGCTGGTGAAGAAGGGCGACCGCGTCGTCGCCGGCGACATCATCGCCGACGGCCCGTCCACCAATCTGGGCGACCTGGCGCTCGGCCGGAACGTGCTTTGCGCGTTCATGCCGTGGAATGGCTACAACTTCGAAGACTCGATCGTCATCTCCGAGCGCATCGCCCGGGACGACGTCTTCACCTCGATCCACATCGAGGAATTCGAAGTGATGGCCCGGGACACCAAGCTCGGCCAGGAAGAGATCACCCGCGACATCCCGAACGTCTCGGAAGAGGCGCTTCGGAACCTGGACGAAGCGGGCATCGTCTATGTCGGCGCCGAGCTGAAGCCGGGCGACATCATGGTCGGCAAGGTGACGCCGAAGGGCGAGTCGCCGATGACGCCGGAAGAAAAGCTTCTGCGCGCCATCTTCGGCGAAAAGGCCGCCGACGTCCGCGACACCTCCCTGAAGGTGCCGCCGGGGGCGTTCGGCACGGTCGTCGACGTTCGCGTGTTCTCGCGCCGCGGCGTGGAGAAGGACGAGCGCGCGCGGGCCATCGACCAGCAGGAGATCGAGCGTCTCGCCAAGGACCGGGACGACGAGCGCCACATCATCACCCGCAGCTTCAACGCGCGTCTGCGCGAGCTTCTGATCGGCCAGGAAATCGTGGCCGGTCCGAAGGGCGTGAAGTCCGCCAAGAAGGGCGCCAAGGTCGACGGCGCGCTGCTCGAGGAGCTGACGCCGCAGCAGCAGCGTCAGGTCGTCGTCGCCGACGACGCGGTGATGAAGGAGCTTGAGTCCCTCGGCGCCCGCTTCGACGAAAGCGTGAAGCTGCTGATCGACCGCTTCGAGAACAAGGTCGAGAAGCTGGAGCGCGGCGACGAACTGCCTCCGGGCGTGATGAAGATGGTCAAGGTCTTCGTCGCGGTGAAGCGCAAGCTGCAGTCCGGCGACAAGATGGCCGGCCGCCACGGCAACAAGGGCGTCGTCTCCACGGTCGTTCCGATCGAGGACATGCCGCATCTGGAAGACGGCACCCACGTCGATATCGTGCTGAACCCGCTCGGCGTTCCGAGCCGCATGAACGTCGGACAGATCCTGGAGACCCATCTGGGATGGGCCTGCGCCGGTCTCGGCCAGCAGATCGAGGCGATGCTCGATCAGGTGCAGCAGGGCGAGAAGGCGTTCGCGGACCTTCGCGACAAGCTCCATGACGTCTATGGCGAGGAAAACTACGCCGACAACATCAAGGAACTGGACGACGACGAGATCGTCGAACTCGCCCACAATCTGCGGGACGGCGTGCCGATCGCGACGCCCGTCTTCGACGGCGCGCGGGAGAGCGACATCAATGCCATGCTGGAAAAAGCCGGCCGGGCGACCTCCGGTCAGTCGACGCTGATCGACGGGCGCACGGGCGAACCATTCCACCGCAAGGTCACCGTCGGCTACATCTACATGCTGAAGCTGCACCACCTGGTGGACGACAAGCTGCACGCCCGTTCGATCGGTCCGTACAGCCTGGTGACCCAGCAGCCCTTGGGCGGCAAGGCGCAGTTCGGCGGCCAGCGCTTCGGCGAGATGGAAGTGTGGGCCCTTGAAGCTTACGGCGCAGCCTATACTCTACAAGAGATGCTGACCGTCAAATCCGACGATGTTTCCGGGCGCACGAAGGTCTACGAAGCCATCGTGCGCGGCGACGATACGTTCGAGGCGGGCATTCCCGAAAGCTTCAACGTGCTTGTCAAGGAACTGCGGTCGCTTGGCCTCAATGTGGAACTGTTGGAGACGGAGACGTAGCGGCAGGCTTCGCCTGTCCCCCGTTTTCCGCCAATACGCAGCTTAAGGAGCGAGCCCCATGAATGAACTGATGAAGGTCTTCGGCCAGGTTCAGGGCGCCCAGAGCTTTGACAAGATCCGTATCTCGATCGCGAGCCCGGAGCGCATCCGCTCCTGGTCCTACGGCGAGATCAAGAAGCCTGAGACGATCAACTACCGCACGTTCAAGCCGGAGCGGGACGGCCTGTTCTGCGCCCGCATCTTCGGGCCGATCAAGGACTACGAGTGCCTGTGCGGCAAGTACAAGCGCATGAAGTATCGCGGCATCATCTGCGAGAAGTGCGGCGTCGAGGTCACGCTGACCAAGGTGCGCCGCGAGCGCATGGGCCATATCGAACTGGCCGCGCCGGTCGCGCATATCTGGTTCCTCAAGTCCCTGCCGAGCCGCATCGGCCTGATGCTGGACATGACGCTGCGCGAACTGGAGCGGGTGCTCTACTTCGAAAGCTTCCTGGTGACCGATCCCGGCCTGACGGACCTGGCCGAACGCCAGCTCCTGACCGAGGACGAGTACTATCAGGCGCAGGACGACTATGGCGCGGACAGCTTCAGCGCCGCGATCGGCGCCGAGGCGATCAAGGACCTTCTGACCAAGATGGACCTTGGCCAGGAGCGCGAGACCCTGCGCGAGGAACTGCGGGACACCAATTCCGAGGCCAAGCGCAAGAAGATCGTCAAGCGCCTGAAACTGATCGAGGCGTTCCTCGAATCCGGTTCGCGGCCGGAATGGATGATCCTGGAAGTCGTGCCGGTCATTCCGCCGGAACTGCGTCCGCTGGTGCCGCTGGACGGCGGCCGTTTCGCGACGTCCGACCTGAACGATCTCTATCGCCGGGTCATCAACCGCAACAACCGCCTGAAGCGCCTGATCGAGCTGCGCGCGCCGGACATCATCATCCGCAACGAAAAGCGGATGTTGCAGGAATCCGTCGACGCCCTGTTCGACAACGGCCGTCGCGGCCGCGTCATCACCGGCGCCAACAAGCGGCCCCTGAAGTCCCTCTCCGACATGTTGAAGGGAAAGCAGGGCCGTTTCCGCCAGAACCTGCTCGGCAAGCGCGTCGACTATTCGGGCCGCTCGGTCATCGTCGTCGGCCCGGACCTGCTGCTGCATCAGTGCGGCCTGCCGAAGAAGATGGCGCTCGAGCTCTTCAAGCCGATGATCTATTCGCGGCTTGAGCTTTACGGCATGGCCAGCACCATCAAGGCGGCCAAGCGCATGGTCGAGCGCGAGCGACCGGAAGTTTGGGACATCCTGGAAGAGGTGATCCGCGAGCATCCGGTCATGCTGAACCGGGCGCCGACGCTGCACCGCCTCGGCATTCAGGCATTCGAGCCGAAGCTCGTGGAAGGCAAGGCGATCCAGCTGCATCCGCTGGTCTGCACCGCTTTCAACGCGGACTTCGACGGCGACCAGATGGCGGTGCACGTGCCGCTCTCCCTGGAAGCCCAGCTCGAAGCGCGCGTGCTCATGATGTCCACCAACAACATCCTGAGTCCGGCCAACGGCAAGCCGATCATCGTGCCGACCCAGGACATCATCCTCGGCCTCTATCACCTCTCCATGGAGCGAGACGGCGAGCCGGGCGAAGGCATGGTCTTCCGCGGCGTCGGCGAGGCGAAGCAGGCGATCGACCAGGGCATCGTCTCCTTCAACACCAAGGTGAAGGCGCGCTGGCGCTGGAAGAATGTCGACGGCGAGGAAGAAATCACCGTCTACGACACCACGCCCGGCCGCATGGTCATCGGCGAGCTGCTGCCGCAGACGCCCGGCATGCGTTATGACGAGGTCAATCAGGTGATGACCAAGAAGGCCATCACCAACCTGATCGATCAGGTCTACCGAATCTGCGGTCAGAAGGAGACGGTGATCTTCGCCGACCGCCTGATGAGCCTCGGCTTCAGCACGGCGACCCTCGCCGGCGTCTCCTTCGGCAAGGACGACATGGTCGTGCCGCCGGAGAAGGTTCAGCTGGTCGACGAGGCTCAGCAGCATGTCGAGCAGTACGAGCGCCAGTATCAGGACGGCCTGATCACCCAGGGCGAAAAGTACAACAAGGTCGTCGACGCCTGGTCGACCACGACCGACAAGGTCGCGGCCGCCATGATGCAGGGGATCTCCAAGGTCAAGGAAGGCGAGCCGATCAACGCCGTCTACATGATGGCGCATTCCGGCGCGCGCGGGTCCGAGGCCCAGATCAAGCAGCTCGCGGGCATGCGCGGCCTTATGGCCAAGCCCTCCGGCGAGATCATCGAGACGCCGATCATCTCCAACTTCAAGGAAGGCCTGACCGTGCTCGAGTACTTCAACTCGACCCATGGCGCCCGTAAGGGTTTGGCCGACACCGCCTTGAAGACGGCGAACTCCGGCTATTTGACCCGTCGTCTGGTCGACGTCGCTCAGGACTCGATCGTCCACATGGTCGACTGCGGCACCGAAAACGGCCTCGACATTCGCGCGGTCGTGGAAGGCGGCGACGTCATCGAGCCGCTGGCCGAACGCATTCTCGGCCGGACCGCGGCCGTCGACGTGCTGGACCCGCTTTCGGGCGAAGTTCTGGTCAAGGGCAGCGAAATCATCGACGAGGCGATGGCCGAAGCGATCGAGAGCGCGGGCGTCGATATGGTCAAGCTGCGCTCGGCGCTCACCTGCGAGAGCCCGGTCGGCATCTGCGGAAAGTGCTATGGGCGCGATCTGGCGCGCGGCACGTCGGTGAATATCGGCGAGGCGGTCGGCGTGATCGCGGCTCAGTCGATCGGCGAGCCCGGCACCCAGCTCACCATGCGCACCTTCCACATCGGCGGCGCCGCCCAGCGCGGGGCCGAGCAGTCCAGCGTCGAGGCGACCCATCTTGGCGTCATCAAAGTGCTGAACCGCAATGTCGTGGATGATTCCAACGGCGTGCCCGTGGTCATGGGCCGCAATGTGGAAATCATCCTGATCGACGACGCGGGGCGCGAACGCGCCCGGCACCGTTTGCCCTATGGCGCGCGCATCCTCGCCGATGAGGGCGCCAAGGTCGATCGCGGCGACAAGCTGGCCGAGTGGGATCCCTACATGCTCCCGATCATCGCCGAGCGGGATGGCACCGCCCATTTCGTCGACCTGGTCGAAGGCGTGTCGATTCGCGAAGTGATGGACGAAGAGACCGGCATCGCCAGCCGCGTGGTCGTCGATTGGCGCCAGCAGACCCGAGGCGCCGACCTGAAGCCGCTGATCGCGCTCAGAGACGCAAATGGCGACCCGATCGAATTGGCGGCGGGCATCGAGGCGCGCTACTTCCTTTCGGTCGATGCGGTTCTGAACATCAACGACGGGGATCAGATCCACGCCGGCGACGTTCTGGCCCGTATCCCGCGCGAATCGACCAAGACCCGCGACATCACCGGCGGTCTGCCGCGCGTCGCGGAGCTGTTCGAGGCGCGTCGTCCCAAGGATCACGCCGTTCTGGCGGAATCCACCGGGCGGGTCGAGTTCGGCCGGGACTACAAGACCAAGCGCCGGATCATCGTGCGCGACATGGAGGATCCGGACCAGACGACCGAATACATGATCCCCAAGGGCCGGCATGTCGCCGTGCGCGAGGGGGACATGGTGGAGAAGGGCGATCTGCTGCTCGACGGCAACCCGGCCCCGCACGACATTTTGAACGTGCTGGGCGTCGAAGCGCTGGCCGAGTATCTCGTGCACGAGATCCAGAGCGTCTATCGACTCCAGGGCGTGAAGATCAACGACAAGCACATCGAAGTCATCGTGCGCCAGATGCTCCAGAAGGTGGAGATCACCGACCCCGGCGAAACCACCTTCCTGATCGGCGAGCTGATCGACCGGACCGAGTTCGACGCGGTCAACGAGCGGGCGGCGGCGGAGAACCTGAAGCCGGCGTCGGCGTCGCCGGTGCTGCAGGGCATCACCAAGGCCTCCTTGCAGACCCAGTCCTGGATCTCGGCCGCTTCGTTCCAGGAGACGACTCGGGTGCTCACGGACGCCTCCACCTCGGGCAAGATCGACACCTTGAACGGGTTGAAGGAAAACGTCATCGTCGGCCGCCTCATTCCTGCGGGCACCGGCAGCATCATGAACAATGTCCGCCGCATCGCGGCCGAGCGCGACCGCACGCTTGCGGCCGAGCGGGCCGCGCAGCAGGAAGAGCGCGAGGCGTTGCCCGCGCCGGAAGCGGCGGCGGAGTAGACTTCGGAGCGGACATTCCGCGCCGCCTGCCGCTGCGTCGAAATAGTGTGAAAGCGCTGTTGACGTAGGCAGGCGGCGCCAGTATGTTCCGCCCACTCTTGCTGGGGCTGGCCGTAGCTCTCGCCGAACCATTGGCGATGACGGCTAGACGCAGTCTCGATGGCGACGTTGAAATCGCGTCGCGCGTGCGAGGGTTCCGGATTGATCGCAAGCGACCGTCCATATGCGGTCGCTTGTCGTTTTTGACCGGTTCCCGGCGGCACATCGAGCCTGCGCCCCGATGAGGGCGTTTTTTATTTGGACGTGCATGAGATGGGAGTTCGGCCCGGATGCCGACGATCAATCAGCTGATCCGCAAGCCGCGGAAGGCGCCGAAGACACGGAACAAGGTGCCCGCGCTCGAGGCTTGCCCGCAGAAGCGCGGCGTTTGCACGCGCGTCTACACCACGACGCCGAAGAAGCCGAACTCGGCTCTTCGTAAGGTTGCGCGCGTGCGCCTGACCAACGGCTTCGAGGTGACCAGCTACATCCCCGGCGAAGGCCATAACCTGCAGGAGCACTCCGTGGTGCTGATCCGCGGCGGCCGCGTCAAGGACTTGCCGGGCGTGCGGTATCACATCCTGCGCGGCGTGCTCGACACCCAGGGCGTCGCCAACCGGCGTCAGCGCCGTTCGAAATACGGCGCCAAGCGGCCGAAGTGATCTAAGGGAAGCAAGTCATGTCTCGTCGTCGCGCCGCTGAAAAGCGCCCGGTCACGCCGGATCCCCACTATGGCGATCCCCACATCACCAAGTTCGTCTCCTGCATGATGCTGGACGGCAAGCGCGCCGTCGCGGAGAAGATCGTCTATGGCGCGCTGGAGCGGGCCGAAGGCCGCGCTGGCGTCGCGGCGATCGAAGCCTTCCGCGGCGCGCTCGACAATGTGCGTCCGGGCGTCGAGGTCCGTTCCCGCCGAGTCGGCGGCGCGACCTATCAGGTTCCGATGGAAGTGCGCGCCGAGCGCGCCCAGGCCCTGGCCATCCGCTGGCTGATCGCCGCCGCGCGCGCACGGTCCGAGAAGACCATGGTCGACCGCCTCGCCAACGAGGTGCTGGACGCCCTGAATAACCGCGGCGCCGCCGTGAAGAAGCGTGAAGACACGCATCGCATGGCCGAAGCCAACCGCGCGTTCTCCCATTATCGCTGGTGATCCGAAGCGGCTGACCGCCTTCGCTTCAAGGAGCTTTTGACATGGCCCGCACTCACACCCTCGATATGTACCGTAATATCGGCATCATGGCGCATATCGACGCCGGCAAGACGACGACCACCGAGCGCGTCCTGTACTACACTGGCCGGTCCCACAAGATCGGCGAAGTGCATGACGGCGCCGCCACGATGGACTGGATGGAGCAGGAGCAGGAGCGGGGCATCACGATTACGTCGGCTGCGACGACCTGCTTCTGGCGCGACCACCGCGTCAACATCATCGACACCCCCGGCCACGTGGACTTCACCATTGAGGTCGAGCGTTCGCTGCGCGTGCTCGACGGCGCGGTCGCCGTGTTCGACTCGGTCGCGGGCGTCGAGCCCCAGTCCGAAACGGTGTGGCGCCAGGCCGACAAGTACAAAGTTCCGCGCATGTGCTTCGTCAACAAGATGGACCGCACCGGCGCCGACTTCTTCCGTTGCGTCAGCATGATGATCGACCGCCTCGGCGCGACGCCGCTGGTGTTGCAGCTGCCGATCGGCACCGAGGCCGAATTCGAGGGCGTGATCGACCTCATCAACATGCGCGAGATCGTCTGGAAGGACGAATCGCTCGGCGCCGAGTTCGAATATCGCGATATTCGCGAAAGCCTTGCCGATCAGGCGGCCGAGTGGCGCGAAAAACTGGTCGAGACCGCCGTCGAGCAGGACGACGAGGCGATGGAGGCCTATCTCGAGGGCACGGAGCCCAGCGTCGAGACCCTGATCGCCTGCATTCGCAAGGGCACCATCGACCATGACGGCTTCGTGCCGGTGCTGTGCGGCTCGGCATTTAAGAACAAAGGCGTGCAGCCGCTCCTCGACGCGGTCGTTGATTTCCTCCCCTCGCCGCTCGACGTGCCGTCGATCGCCGGCGTGAAGGCCGGCACCGACGAGGCGATCACGCGGAAGTCCTCCGACGAAGAGCCCTTCTCCGCCCTCGCCTTCAAGATCATGACCGACCCCTTCGTCGGCAGCCTTACTTTCTGCCGCATCTATTCGGGCGTGCTGGAGAGCGGCACGTCGGTGCTGAACTCGGTCAAGGATAATCGCGAGCGCGTTGGGCGCATGCTGCTCATGCACGCCAACAGCCGCGAAGACGTGAAGGAAGCCCGCGCCGGCGACATCGTCGCCATCGCCGGCCTCAAGAACACGACGACCGGCGACACGCTGTGCGACCCGGTCAAGGCCGTCATCCTGGAGCGCATGGAGTTCCCCGAGCCCGTCATCGAAGTGGCGGTGGAGCCGAATTCCAAGGCGGACCAGGAAAAGATGGGCGTCGCCCTCTCCAGGCTCGCTCAGGAGGATCCGTCCTTCCGCGTCTCCTCTGATGCGGAAAGCGGTCAGACGGTCATCAAAGGCATGGGCGAACTGCACCTCGACATCATCGTCGACCGCATGCGCCGCGAATTCAAAGTCGAGGCCAATGTCGGCGCGCCGCAGGTCGCCTATCGCGAGACGATCACCCGCAGGGCTGAGATCGACTATACCCACAAGAAGCAGACCGGCGGCTCCGGCCAGTTCGCGCGCATCAAGATCGTGTTCGAGCCGCAGGAAGATAAGTCCGCGGGCAACGAATTCACGTCTTCCATCGTCGGCGGTTCGGTGCCGAAGGAATACATCCCTGGCGTCGAAAAGGGCCTGATGTCGGCCATGGAATCCGGCATTCTCGTCGGCTTCCCGGTCATCAACGTCAAGGCTTCGCTGATCGACGGCGCCTACCATGACGTCGACTCCAGCGTTATGGCGTTCGAAATCGCCGCGCGCGCGGCGTTCCGCGAAGGCATGGAAAAGGCCGGCCCGGCGCTGCTGGAGCCGATCATGAAGGTCGAGGTGGTGACGCCCGAGGAATACATGGGCGATATCATCGGCGACCTGAACAGCCGTCGCGGCCAGGTGTCCGGCATGGACAGCCGCGGCAACGCGCATGTCATCAACGCCATGGTGCCGCTGGCCAACATGTTCGGCTACGTGAACACTCTGCGCTCCATGAGCCAGGGCCGCGCCCAGTACACCATGCAATTCGACCACTACGAGCAAGTGCCCCAGGCGGTTGCGGACGAAGTCCGCTCCAAACTGGCCTAACGGCGCTCGTCCCCAACCGTTTCAACGCTGACACAGCATCGCGTAGGAGCTTGCCGCAATGGCGAAAGAGAAGTTTGAGCGTAACAAGCCGCACTGCAACATCGGCACGATCGGCCATGTTGACCACGGCAAGACGTCGCTGACGGCGGCGATCACGAAGGTGCTTGCGGAGAGCGGCGGCGCGAATTTCCAGGCCTATGATCAGATTGACAAGGCCCCGGAAGAGAAGGCGCGCGGCATCACGATTTCGACGGCGCATGTGGAGTACGA